>PPYF01411155.1_pt1 | contig 295974 bp, 305 predicted proteins | sample 1559871 | NCBI WGS metagenome assembly PPYF01 (sample SAMN08240021, study PRJNA423297) | Human gut metagenome, whole genome shotgun sequencing project. | reverse complement strand
TTATTCCGGCATAGCTCAGTTGGTAGAGCATCTGACTGTTAATCAGGGTGTCGACGGTTCGAGTCCGCCTGCCGGAGTTAGGCTGTATGGATGTTAACTGGAAAGTTAGCATCCTTTTGTTATATGCCGGCTTAGCTCAGTTGGTAGAGCGGCGGTATCGTAAACCGTAGGTCAGGTGTTCGACTCACCTAGCCGGCATTTGTTTGGATGCGCCTTAATGTTAAGTTAAGGCGCATTTTTTCATATACAGTCTTTGTTTTTAAGGCGAAAATTATGGAGGAAATATACAATTGAATACACAAGATAAGGATACAGCATTTCTTGGTCAACCACGTGGATTAATGACGTTGTTCTTCACGGAAATGTGGGAACGTTTCAGTTACTACGGTATGCGTGCAATTTTAATTTATTACATGTATTACGCTGTAACCAAGGGTGGTTTAGGCTTTAGTCAAGCCACTGCTGCTTCAGTAATGGCCATTTATGGTTCACTGGTTTATCTAGCTAGTGTTGCGGGTGGGTTTATCAGTGACCGAATTTTAGGTAGTCGAAAAACCGTATTTTACGGTGGTGTATTGATCATGTTTGGTCATATTGCACTTTCACTTCCTTTCGGTGGGGCGGCCCTACTAGTATCAATTGCTTTAATTGTTGCTGGTACTGGTATGCTAAAACCAAATGTTTCTGAAATGGTTGGATCACTATATTCCGTGGAGGATACGAGACGTGATGCCGGATTTAGTATTTTTGTTTTCGGTATTAATCTAGGTGCTTTATTAGCTCCCATAATTGTTTCGTGGGTTGGTTTTAATATGAGTTTCCATGCTGGATTCTCATTAGCTGCAATTGGTATGTTCTTTGGATTAGTCCAATATTATATTGATGGTAAAAAATATTTAAATAAAGATAGTTTATATCCATCAGATCCAATTCAACCCGATGAAGTTAAGAAATTTAGTCTTCGAGTTTTAATGGGTGTGATTGTATTAGCATTAATTTTAGTGGTTATGTTTGTTGCTAATGCATTAACAATTGATAATGTTGTTCTATTAATTAGTATTATTGCTGTTATTGCTCCAATTGTTTACTTTATCATCATGTTTTCAAGTAGTAAGGTTTCTAAAACAGAACGTTCACGTTTATGGGCTTATGTGCCATTATTTATCGCTGCAACGTTATTCTGGGCAATTGAAGAACAAGGTTCAGTTGTTTTAGCATTATTTGCTGCTGATCGTACTCAATTAAACTACGGTTGGATGCATATTACGCCCGCTAACTTCCAGTCCCTTAATCCATTATTCATCATGCTTTATACACCAATTTTTGCATGGCTATGGACTAAGTTAGGTAAGAAGCAACCTTCCTCACCTAAGAAATTTACGTATGGACTTGTATTTACGGGTCTATCATACTTATTTATTGCCTTACCTGGTTTGATGTTTGGTACTGATGGTAAGGTTAATGCTCTTTGGTTAGTTGGTAGCTGGGCAATTGTTGAAATTGGTGAAATGTTAATCTCACCAATTGGTTTATCTGTAACGACCAAATTGGCACCTGCTGCATTTGCGTCTCAAATGATGAGTATGTGGTTCTTAGCCGATGCTGCTGGACAAGCAATTAACGCTCAGTTAGTTCGCTTCTACCCAGGACATGAAGTAGCTTACTTTATTGTATTAGGTCTTGTAACACTAGTCTTTGCACTTGTACTATTAATTTGTTCACCATGGATTACTAAGAAGATGCAAGGGATTAGATAATTAAATATTTGAATTCAAGAGATGAACTAGGTTATGCTTAGTTCATCTTTTTATTTTGGAGGGATTTATGGCTAGAAAAGTAATACTTTTTATTGCAATGAGTATTGATAATTACATTGCTGACGATCAAGGTGCCGTTGATTGGTTGGAGAAAAATGTCCATGGTACCGAAAGTGATGACAGTTATGAGAAAATGTATTCCAAAATAGATACGGTTATTATGGGAAGAACTACCTATGAACAAGTAACACAAAAATTATCTCCGGAAAAATATGTTTACGCAGATCGGCAGACGTATATTGTTACGTCTCACCTAGGGGAAGATACAGATACGATTAAATACTGGAAACAGTCGCCAGTAGAATTAGTTAAAAGAATCCAAAAGGAGAAGGGAAAAGACGTTTGGATTGTGGGAGGAGCTAAGCTTATTGATCCGCTCGTGCAAGCCAATTTAATTGATATATATATTTTAACAACGGTCCCGATTTTTTTAGGATCAGGTATTCGACTTTTTGATCGATTAGAGGAGCAAGTTCCGGTCCGTCTTATAGATGTATATCAAAAAAACGAATTAGTATATTCGATTTATCAGAGAGGTTAATAGTTTGAAAATTGCAGCAACTAGCGACAATCATTTCGATGTGAACAAAATAGATGAAAATCAAATGGCTCAAAAACAAGCCGAGTATCTTTTAAAACAACATGTGGGAGTATATTTAATAGCAGGAGACCTATTTAATAAATTTAATCGAAGCATGCAGTACGTGGAAAAGCTACAGGAATTAGTGGGAGAACACACTAAAGTTTTTTTCATAGCCGGAAATCATGATATGTTGAACGATATCGACTATAATCAATTAGAATCAAATTTAAGCCCATTATACTTGCATAACCAGTTCTATGACGTTCCTGGGACTAAATGGCGTATTATTGGAAATAATGGGTGGTACGACTATACGTTTGCAGATAATGTTGATAAAACCACCGAACAGTTTTGGCGTTGGAAAAAGTCTTTCTGGATTGATACTGGAATTGAACAGCCTATGTCAGATATTGAACGAATGAATATTGTGTTGAAGCAAACTGAACAACAAATGCAGCAGGCCAGTCGGAGAAAAGTGTTATTTATGACTCACTTTGCAGTAAGACATGAGTATATTCATTATTCCGAAGATGCCCGCTTTTGGAACATGATTAATGGAATGGCGGGGAGCAGAAGAATGGAAAAGTTGTTGGAAACATACCAGCCTGAATTGGTGATATCAGGACATTTACATCATCATTTTAAACCACTTGCAAAGTCTAATGGAATATATTATAATAATTCAGTCGGTTATCATAACAACCGAATCAACGAGTGGAATTCAGATGATTTCTTCACTGAATGGACTCAGCGATTGCTTATAACCGATCTCAAATAATTTTGAAAAAAGTTTAAAAAAAAGCTTGCAAAATTATTCGAGATTGGGTATTATTATTAAGTCGGATAGATAAGACGACAACTTATATGGAAGGGTAGCGAAGTCTGGCTAAACGCGGCGGACTGTAAATCCGCTCCTTCGGGTTCGGTGGTTCGAATCCACTCCCTTCCACCATATTGGGCTATAGCCAAGCGGTAAGGCAACAGGTTTTGATCCTGTCATGCGCTGGTTCGATCCCAGCTAGCCCAATCTAGTTTTCAGAAACATCATATCATTGATATGATGTTTTTTTGTATCTAAATCAATAAATCACAGATAGTTTTAATATGTTTCGTTTTTAGAATGGTATTAGTAATTAGTTGGAGGTTGATAGCTTAAATTTTTAATTGGAGGCTTTCAATATTGGCCTAGTTAATGATAGGATAAGGAGAACAAAATGAAATAACCAATGGGGGGCTTTTTTTATGAAAATTGGATTTATTGGTGTAGGTAATATGGCCAAAGCGATTATCAAGGGATTATTAAAAAATAATTTTGAAAGCACAGATATACTGGTACACAGTGCGCATCAATCAAGTTATGGACCTTTCGCAGAAAAGAATCAACTAATAGCGACAAAATCTAACCAAGAACTTGTTAGAAATTCGGATATCATTGTCATAGCGGTTAAACCATACGTAGTAAAAACGGTTATAGACGAAGTCAGAGATGATTTAAATCATCATCAGTTAGTTGTCTCACTGGCATCAGGAATTAGTATAGAAGATCTACAGACCAGCTTAGATGAGCAACAACCTATCTTACGCATTATGCCGAATGTTAACGTTGAAATTGGCGAAGGAATGACAGCGGTCGTTGCTAATGGTGATCTTAAAATGGAACCATTTCAGTCCGGCGTTAAAATCTTTGAAACTGTTGGAAGTACAATGGAACTTGCTGAAAAAGACTTTCCAATTTTTTCAGCAATTGCTGGTAGTGCACCTGCCTATGCTTACTTGTTTATTGATGCTCTTTCACGGGCGGGAGTTAAACATGGATTAACTAAGGCTTCTGCTACAAAGATCGCTGCTCAAATGGTCAAAGGTAGCGCAGAAATGGTTCTGAAATCCGATGAGATACCGTATGCCTTAATTGATAAAGTATCTTCTCCAGGTGGTACAACAGTGGCGGGACTCCTAGCAATGGAAGAAGCAGGCTTTTCACCAGCGGTTGTTAAGGGAATCGATGCTACGGTAGCAAAAGAAATCAATCATTAGAATCTTGTTTTTTGGTCTATACCGATATATAATGGATTTAGATTAAAAATTTAGGAGGAAAATTCATGAGTACAGTTTTGCGTCATGCTACTATTTATACTGGTTTAGAAAAAATTGAAGATGGTTACATTCGATTTGGTAAAAAAATTGAAGCCGTTGGTCCAATGAGCGAATACAAAGCCCAAGGTGATGATCAAGTTTTCTATGCTGGAGAAAAGATTATTGTTCCAGGATTCATTGATGTACATACACACGGTGGATACGGATTTGATGCCATGGATGGTGATCCAGATCAAATCAATGAAATGGTAAATAAAGCCGTTGTTAACGAAGGGGTTACCAGCTTCTTTTGTACAACAATGACCCAATCAAATGCCAACATTGAAAAAGCAATGCGTGGGGTTGCGAAAGCTGCTGAAGATAACCCAGTTATCCAAGGGGTTCATTTGGAAGGACCATTTATTTCTACTAAGTATAAGGGTGCTCAACCTGAAGAGTACATCAAGGATCCAGATGCAGAACTTTTGGGTAAATGGAATGAATTATCTGGTGGTCGTGTTAAGTTGATTACAATTGCACCTGAACATAAGGGATCTGATGCTTTTGAAGCTTACTGTTTAGACCATGGAATTGTGCCTTCAGTGGGTCATTCAGACGCAACTCGTGCGGAACTACTAAATAGTACTGTTACTCATGCAACTCATCTTTACAATGCTCAACGTGAGTTTAAGCATCGCGAACCAGGTGTAACTGGACACGTTATGTTAGAAGACAACATTTACGCTGAATTAATTTGTGACGGCTTCCATATCGTTCCTGATATGCTTAAATTAGCATACGAAGTTAAGGGACCAGAACGAATTGACCTAGTTACAGATTCAATGCGGGCTAAAGGATTCGCTGAAGGTGAAAGTGAACTTGGTGGACAAAAAGTTTACGTTAAAGACAAACAAGCACGTTTGGAAGATGGTACATTAGCTGGTTCTGTACTTGCATTTGATGATGCATTTAGAAATGCAATGCGTTTCTTTAATTGCGGAATTGCTGAAGCTGTACAAATGAGCTCAGTTAACCAAGCTCGCGAATTTGGTTTGGATTCAAAGGGAACACTTGAAGTTGGTAAGGATGCAGATATCAACGTCTTTGATAGCAACCTTAACAAATTGGAAACATATAGTTACGGGAAAAAGTTTTCTAAAGAAGACTAATAGTCAAACATTATAGGGGTACAAGAATGAATTCACCGGTATATATTCAAATTCATAATGAAATCAAAAAGGCGATTGAAGCCGGGAAATGGAAAGTGGGAGAGCGAATTCCAGCTGAACGTGAACTTTCTACAGAATTTAGTGTAAGTCGAATGACTCTTCGCCAAGCTATTTCAACTTTGGTTGATGAGGGAATTTTGGAACGTAAGGTGGGTTCGGGAACCTATGTTGCTAGTCAGAAAGTTCAAGAAAAGGTTTCAGGAGTTACTAGTTTTACGGAATTAACGGAGGCTCAAGGTAAAAAGCCGTCTAGTCGGACAATTTCGTACCATACTAGTGAACCTTCTTTAAGTGAAATTGAAAAATTACAGTTAAATGATGGCGATCTAGTATTGCGGATGGAGCGTATTCGATTTGCTGACGCTGTTCCAATTTGTTATGAAACGGCAACTATTCCAGAAAAGCTAGTTAGTGATTTTAGTAAATCTGAAGTGACTAAATCACTTTATAAAACTCTGGAAGAAAAAGCAGGGTTGATGATTGGACGTGCGGAACAAACCGTCTCGGCGATGTTGGCTTCTGAAAAAGTGTCAGAGTATTTAGATATTAAACGTGGCGATGCAATTCTACGTTTACATCAATTATCGTATGCTCAAGATGGTACACCGTTTGAATATGTACGTACTCAGTATGTAGGCGAACGTTTTGAATTTTATTTAAATCGTTAATAAAAAAGAAGGAAGAATAGGCTAATCCTATTTTTCCTTCTTTTTATTTGCTTTAAAGGCTTCCATCATAAAAATCGGTAATACTATTTGGCGTTTGATTCGTTTAGGGTCACTTAATAAACGATATAACCACTCAACGTTATGTTTTTGCCAAAATTCAGGAGCCCGTTTAACAGTTCCGGCGTAGACGTCAAAGCTACCACCGATTCCCATCCAGATTGCTGGGGTAAAATGACGATATTTAGCAATAAATTCCTCTTGTTTTGGAAAACCTGTAGCTACAAAAACTATTTCAGGTTGAAGTTCTTTAATTTCGTCAATAATCGGAAGGGAATCTTTGAAATAGCCGTCGTGATAACCAACCAAATTAATACCAGGATGTTCATGATGAACTTTATGAACAACTTTTTTAATTACGGCAGGTTTCCCACCTAAGAAGTAGGCTTTGGAATGATGTTCATTGGCCCACTGCATGAGTTCAGTAAAGACATCATATCCAGTTACTCGCTCTGTCAACGGCGTTTTCGTGAATTTGGATGCTTTAACGATTCCAATCCCATCAGGAACTAAATAATCAGCAGAACGCACAATTTTTGCGTAATTAGGATTTTTGCGAGCAAACATGATGATTTCCGGATTAGCAGTGATGATAAAACGATTTTGATGTTGAAGAAGATCTTCTTCAACTTGTTTTAAAAACTGTGATTTAGTGACATTCAGAAAATTAAATCCGAGAATATTAACAAAATTATATTTCATAAGGGTCTCCTAGATTAAAAATTGCGATTTAATGTATAAATGATAAAATTAAAACAACTGTATTGTTAGATTAAATAAAAACATAAAAGAGTAGGAGCATAATCATCATGGTAAAAGAGTTTCCAGATGACACATTAACTTTGCATACAGATGCGTATCAAATCAATATGATCCAAACCTATTGGAATAAAGGAATTCACAACAAGACGGCGATCTTTGAAGTGTTTTTCAGAAATATGCCATTTGATAATGGGTATGCTGTTTTTGCTGGATTAGACCGCATTATTGATTATATCAGTAACTTACATTTTTCAGAGAGCGATATTGAATATTTAAAGGATGTGGCTGGTTATCCAGACGATTTTTTAGCTTACCTTAAAGATTTTCATTTTAGAGGCACAATTCGTTCTGCAGTTGAAGGCGACCTAGTTTTCAACAACGAACCTATTTTACAAGTCGAAGGGCCACTTGCCGACTGTCAATTAATTGAAACAGCGTTATTGAATATTGTCAATTACCAAACCTTAATTGCTACAAAAGCGGCTCGCATTAAGTCGGTAGTTGGTTCAGACAAGTTACTTGAATTTGGTACTCGGCGTGCGCAAGAAATGGATGCTGCCCTTTGGGGAACTCGCGCTGCTTACATTGGTGGCTTCGATGCTACCAGTAATGTACGGGCCGGTAAGAAATTTGGAATTCCAGTAAGTGGGACACACGCGCATGCATTGGTTCAATATTACATGAATGATTATGATGCTTTCAAAGCGTATGCGACAACTCACCGTGATTGTGTTTTTCTAGTAGATACATTTGATACATTAAAAAGTGGGGTACCTAATGCTATTCGCGTAGCAAAAGAAATGGGCGATAAGATTAATTTCTTAGGAGTTCGAATTGACAGTGGTGACATGGCCTATTTATCGAAACGTGTTCGTGAACAATTAGATGAAGCAGGTTTCCCTAATGCTAAAATTTTTGCATCGAATGATTTAGATGAAAAAACAATCCAAAACTTGAAGATGCAGGGAGCTAAGATTGAAGTTTGGGGCGTTGGTACTAAGTTGATTACGGCATATGATCAACCAGCGCTAGGTGCAGTTTATAAGATGGTGTCAATTGAACGTGACGGTAAAATGGTGGATACCATCAAATTATCAAATAATGCTGAGAAAGTTTCTACTCCAGGTAAAAAACAAGTTTGGCGTATTTCAAGAAACTCAGATGGAAAATCGGAAGGTGACTACATCACTCTTTGGGATGAAGATCCTCGAGTAGAAGAGTCTCTATACATGTTCCATCCGAACTACACGTATATTAATAAAACGGTCACTGATTTTAAAGCTCGTCCAGTTTTACAAACCATTTTTGAAGATGGTAAATTAGTTTATGATCGACCAAGTTTGGCTGAGATTAAAGAATTTGCTCGTCGTAGTTTGGATTCTCTGTGGGATGAGTACAAACGGGATTTAAATCCACAAGATTATCCGGTGGATCTTTCACAAGATTGCTACGACAATAAAGTTGCTATTATCAAGCGAGTCCGTGAATATGTTGGGAAACTAAAATTTTAACAAACTAGGTGATAAAATTGCGAGAATTACAAAAAGAGATTATTGAAACTTTAAAGGTTCAACCGACGATTGACCCAAAACAGGAAATTCGTCGTAGTGTAGATTTTATGAAAAATTATCTAAAAAAAGTTCCTAGTTTACGTTCCTTAGTGCTCGGAATCTCAGGTGGACAGGATTCAACCCTTGCCGGTGCGTTAGCTGAAATTGCGGTTCGTGAATTACGGGAAGAAACGGGTATTCAAGACTACCGGTTCATTGCAGTTCGCTTGCCCTATGGTGTGCAAGCGGATGAATCCGATGCAATGAAAGCAATCGAATTTATGCAAGCCGATGAAGTAGTTCGAATTGATATCAAACCAGCGGCAGATGCCATGGTTGCTGCGTTGGAAGCTAATGATTTAAAAATTTCTGATTTTAACAAAGGGAATATCAAAGCTCGTGAACGGATGATTGCTCAATATGGTATTGCGGGAAGTAATGCTGGAATTGTAATTGGAACCGATCATGCTGCAGAATCTGTTACGGGATTTTATACTAAATTTGGTGATGGCGGAGCTGATATTATCCCTCTTTGGCGCTTGGATAAGCGACAAGGAAAGGCAATGCTAAAAGAGCTCAACGCACCGGTTGAACTTTATGAAAAGACCCCAACGGCTGATTTAGAAGAGGAGCGTCCAGCGTTGCCTGACGAAGTGGCCTTAGGGGTTACTTACGACGATATTGACAACTATCTGGAAGGTCGCGAAATTAGTTCTGAAGCGGCTGACAAAATTGAAGGTTGGTATAAACGGACGGCTCATAAACGAGTTTTACCTTATACGGTTTTCGATAACTAATTATTAAGAGAAGGGGTTTAGCTTGTAATTAGTTTGAATGGTCGGTTATAATCAAATTGTAGACATGAGGGAGTAACTTGCAGACTATCTGCGATAATATCACCAACAAGAATAAATCTGGTATTATCTTAATTTAGTGAGACTCATGTGTGTGGGAAAAGATTCCTTGCGCACATGGGTCTTTTTTCATACCCAGCATTAAAAAATAGCTAGGAGGAAAAGGAATTATGCACAAAGAGCAATGGCAGTTAACGGTAGAAGAGATTTTGAAGCAGGAACAAAGTAATAAAGAGCGTGGTTTATCTGCTAGTGAGGTTCAAAAAAGAACTGAACAATACGGAAAAAATGTTTTAGCAACCAAAAAGAAAACCACTCTTTTACAGAAGTTTATTGAACAGTTTAAAGATTTGATGATTATCGTATTGATGATTGCAGCCCTGATCTCCGTCTTTGTTGGCGAAGGAGTGGATGCAATGATCATCATGCTAGTAGTTATTTTGAATGCGGTTTTTGGAGTATTCCAAGAAGCCAAGGCTGAGGAGGCGATTGACGCGCTAAAAAGTTTAGCTGCTCCTCAAGCGCATGTTCGCCGAGATGGAAGAGTACAAACGATAAAAAGTGAGGATTTAGTCCCGGGCGATATCGTTCTGCTCGAAGCTGGTGATATCGTTCCAGCAGATTTAAGATTAATTGAATCTGCTTCAATTAAGATGGAGGAAGCTGCACTAACGGGTGAATCTGTACCAGTAAATAAAGCAGTTGCTCCCATTGAGGGAGAAAATCCGGCACTAGGTGATCGTAAAAACATGGCATTTATGAATAGTAATGTAACGTTTGGCCGTGGACTAGGTGTGGTTACTGGAACGGGAATGCAAACTGAAGTTGGGCGAATTGCCGACTTAATTAATAATGCCGAAGAAACTATTACCCCGTTGCAACGGAACCTGATTAAGTTGAGTAAAACTTTAACTTGGCTAATTTTAGGTATTGCGGTGGTAGTATTCATAGTAGGGATGTTACGTGGACAAGAAACCTTAATTGACATGTTATTAACAGCAATTTCTTTAGCTGTAGCGGCTATTCCAGAAGGATTACCAGCTATTGTTACGATTACTCTAGCACTGGGAACGCAGCGGATGGCTAAAAGACATGCTATTATTCGAAAATTACCAGCAGTCGAAACTTTGGGAAGTACTGAAATTATTGCTTCAGATAAGACAGGGACATTGACCCAAAATAAAATGACTGTGGAAAAAGTATTTGTGGATAACCAACTCCTGAATGCCGAAGAGGTTATTCCAGATACTAAACAAAAGCTATACGATTTAATGATTTTAAATAATGATACTAAAAAAATTGAGGGAGAATTGATCGGTGATCCTACGGAAACCGCCTTGATTGCATTCAATGATTCCAAAAATTATCAAGCGGACGAAGTTATTAAAAGTTATCCACGGGTGGCTGAGGTTCCATTTGACTCCGAAAGAAAATTGATGTCTACTATTAATGCTTTGGAAGATGGAAGATATCTTTTAACAGTGAAGGGTGCTCCAGATGAGTTGTTGAAACGAACTACTCAATATGTGGAAAAGAACCAAATTCTCCCAATGAATGATGCTGAAATCAAACTAATTCGGGCGACAAATCATGAACTAGCTACACAAGCTATTCGAGTATTAGGATTTGCTTACCAGATTTTAGACGAAATTCCTACAGCCTTAGATAGTGAAACTGTGGAAAAAGATTTAATTTTTGCTGGTTTAATTGGAATGATTGATCCAGAACGGACCGAAGTTGCACAAGCTGTCAAAGAAGCCCAACAAGCAGGAATCCGGACCTTAATGATTACTGGTGATCATCGTGATACAGCGGGAGCGATTGCCAAACGTTTAGGAATGATTGATGAAGATGAAGTTGATACAGCCGTAATCACGGGAGCCGAACTTGATCAACAAACGGATGAAGAATTGGCTCGAAATGTAGATAAATATGCTGTATACGCACGGGTGGCACCAGAACATAAAGTTAGAATTGTAAATGCTTGGCAAAAAAAGGGAAAGATTGTCGCCATGACTGGTGATGGAGTTAATGATGCCCCTTCCCTGAAACAGGCAGATATTGGAGTGGCAATGGGAATCACTGGTACTGAAGTTTCCAAAGGGGCCAGTGATATGGTCCTTGCAGATGATAACTTTGCCACCATCGTAGTTGCTGTAGAGGAAGGACGAAAAGTTTTTGCTAATATCCAAAAGGCAATTCAGTATCTTTTGTCGGCTAATTTAGGTGAAGTATTAACTTTATTCGTAATGACCATGATGGGATGGCAAATTTTAGCGCCGGTTCATATTTTGTGGATTAATCTAGTCACTGATACGTTCCCTGCTATTGCGTTAGGACTTGAACCAGCTGAAAAAGACGCAATGAAACAAAAACCGCGTGGTAAAAATGCAAGCTTCCTATCAGGAGGCGTGGCTAGTAATGTAATTTACCAAGGAATTTTAGAAGGGGCTATTACTTTATTTGTTTATGCGATGGCACTCCGTTTTCCAGATCATGCTACGGCTACTCAAATTCACGCAGATGCGTTAACAATGGCCTTTGCAACATTAGGCTTAATCCAACTATTTCATGCGTTTAACTCAAAATCAGTTCATGGTTCTATTTTTAGTGCAACAACGCTAAAAAATAAGTTCTTCAATTGGTCAATTGTAATTTCGTTTGTGCTATTAGCCGCAACAATTGTGGTGCCAGGATTAAATGATTTATTCCATGTTAGCAACCTAAATCTCCACCAATGGATGATTGTAATTTTTGCATCATTATCGATGATTGTGATTGTCGAAGTGGTAAAATTAATACAACGTACTTTAAAAAAATAGTGGAGAGATTAAATGAGAGCTAATATTCAAACTTATGCTGGTACAATTTCCAAATTAACTGAAATACTTGAACAAACAGGAGAACAGGTCGATCCATACTTTCAAGAACTAAAAAAATGGATGCAGTTGGGACAAGTTGCTGATCTAGATCAAGCTAAATTAGCAGAAATTAAGAATCAATTTCAGCTGGCTACAGATAACTACCGTTCAATTGAAAAAGAACTTACAGAAATGCAAGCTCCTATCAAATTTATCGGGAAACACCAAAATTTGAAACATGATTATCTTCGATATATTGAAGAATGTCAAAAAATGGTGGATACGATTAATCCAGAAGCTAAAAAAGTTAATGCTGAAGATTTTAATGCTTCTGAAAAGGCTCAAGCAGAAATTATGGGCCAAATTACCAAGACGTTAACTAGAATTATGAATATGCTACTTGCATAATGTTTAATATTGCAATACGAGAGGTTGAGGGAGAAGTTGGTTCCTCAGCCTCTTCTTGTTAGATTTTAAGATAAAGGGAGAAAATGATTTTGGAAGAAAAAATTTTAAAAATTGTCGGAACTAAGTTAAAAGATTATCGAGCAAATCAAATTAAAGCTACACTAGAAATGCTAGAGGATGGAAATACAGTTCCCTTTATCGCTCGGTATCGAAAAGAACGAACTCAAAGTTTAGATGAAGTTCAAATTCGGGAAATTCAAGCAACGTACCACCAGACTGAAACACTTGAAAAAAGAAAAGCCGATGTTTTAAAAAATATTGAAGATCAACAAAAATTAACTCCAGAATTGGCGCAAAAGATTCGTACAGCCGATGCCTTACAAACGGTGGAGGACTTGTATTTACCATACAAACAAAAACGGCGGACGAAAGCGACAATTGCTAAGGAAGCAGGTTTAGAACCGATTGCAACCTGGATTTTGGGTTTTCCACAAGGAACTTTAGCTAAGCAACTTCAAAGTGCGATTAATCCAGAACAGAATCTTAATAGTGTTGACGATGTTTTAGCAGGAGTTCACGAAATATTAGCCGAAGCCTTCTCGGACCAAGCTGATATCCGTGAATGGGTGCGAAGTTATACCAAAAAAAATGGACGATTAACGGCAGAAGTAAAGCCCAAGGGCCAAGCAATTGATGAGAACGGTGTTTATGGGATTTACTATGACTTCAGTGAAAAACTGAATCAAGTGGCCTCCCACCAAATTTTAGCGATTAACCGAGGCGAAAAAGAAAAGGTCCTACGAGCTAAAATTGAGGTTGATCCTCAAGGAATCGAACGATACCTTCACTTTCGTTTGATTGGTAAAAAGACCGGCGAAGCAGTTGGTATAGTCGAAGATGCATATCAAGATGCTTATAAACGTTTTATTGGCCCAGCAATTGAACGTGAATTACGTGCAGAACTGACTGCTATGGGCGACCAACAGGCTATTAAGGTGTTTGGTGAAAACTTATACCATCTCTTGATGCAAGCCCCTCTAAAGGGAAAAGTAGTCTTAGGTTTTGACCCAGCTTATCGGACCGGTTGTAAGTTGGCGGTTATTGATGAGAACGGTAAATTTTTAGATAAATTAGTGATTTATCCACATAAACCAGCTTCAATGGAAAAACGAGCTAAAGCCGGAAAACAATTAAAAGATTTCATTGAGAAGTACCAAGTTGAAATGATTGCAATTGGAAACGGAACAGCAAGTCGCGAATCAGAAGAATTTGTAGCTAATTTAATTAAAGAAATTAAGCGTCCCATCTATTATGTAATTGTCAATGAAGCAGGAGCGTCAGTTTATTCTGCTAGTAACGAAGCCCGAGAGGCATTTCCAGATCTTCAAGTTGAAGAAAGAAGTGCGATTAGTATTGGACGACGCTTACAAGATCCTTTAGCAGAATTGATTAAGATCGATCCTCAAGCAGTTGGAGTCGGTCAATATCAACATGATGTTGCGCAAAAAGATTTACATGAACAACTTGATAACGTCGTTGAAACGGCCGTTAACCAAGTTGGAGTTAATTTAAATACTGCTAGCCCAGAGTTGCTAACCCATATTTCGGGGTTAACTAAAACAACCGCTAAAAATATTGTTAATTTTCGAGAGGAAAATGGAAGCTATCATTCTCGCAAACAATTAAAAAAAGTCCCTCGCTTAGGACCTAAAGCCTATGAACAAGCAATTGGTTTTTTGAGAATTGTTGATGGAGATGATATTTTGGATAATACCGGAATCCATCCTGAAAGTTATGCAGTTGTTAAACAATTAATGCAGTTATTGGGACTAAAATTGCAAGACATTGGTAAAGCGGAAGTTAACGAAAAACTACAAGGAGTGCAGGTTAAAGCAGTCGCTGAACAGCTTAACGTTGGCTGGGAAACTTTAGCTGATATTATTGCCGAATTACAGAAACCGGGACGTGATTTGCGAGATGAAATGCCGGCGCCATTACTTCGATCAGATGTTCTAACGCTAGAGGACCTTAAACCAGGGATGGAACTTCAAGGGACAGTACGAAATGTAATTGATTTCGGAGCATTTGTAGATATTGGGGTTAAACAGGACGGTTTAGTCCACATCTCAAAACTAAAGAAAGGTTTTGTGAAGCAACCCAGCGATGTGGTTGCAGTCGGGGATATTGTTAAAGTTTGGGTTGAAAGTGTAGACGTTGAACGCCACCGAATTCAATTAACAATGATTCCTAAGGATTAAAATGACAGACTTAGAATTGCAACAATTAACTCAACGCATTGCTCAAGAGTCCTTTGGTAAAAGTTTTCCGTATAAGGTGGTCTTTAATCGACGTTTAAAAACCACTGGTGGTCGCTATCATCTAAATGATCATCATATTGATATTAATCCGTTGATGCTGGAAGAATTCGATGAAGCGATCTTGATCGGGGTTATTAAACATGAACTAGTGCATTATTTTGTGCATATGTTAAACGAGAAACCAGATCATCGAAACCCACATTTTCAGCAGTTGTTACGAGCGGTGGGAGGGTTAAGGTATGCTCCAACCACCTCTAAGCGGCGGCGAACTCCTCCCAAGTTACTATATCAATGCCAAGGTTGTGGATTACAATACCCCCGACAAAGGCGGATTAATACACGCAAGTATGTGTGTAGCAAGTGTCGCGGACGACTCAAATTATTATAAATTAGATTTTTTAAAATAAAACGTAAAAAAGTCTTGCTAGCAGTAGGTAGATTTGATACTATTATCTAGTAAGCTTTTGCGGCCATGGCGGAACTGGCAGACGCGCAGGATTAAGGATCCTGTCCGAATTTACTCGGGTGGAGGTTCGAACCCTCTTGGCCGCATCAATAAAAAAGGACTCCTAGAAATAGGAGTCCTTTTTGTGTTTCTAGGAACTGTTTCAATATTGACACACTTTTTAATACACAATTAGTGTATTAGTATCGATGTGTATTAATAAGAATGCTGATTCTACGGTATTTAATCATTAGTGTATTTTGGCACGGTATTTGCTTATATATAGGTGAATGCAAAATATGTTGAATTATCAATGTGTTTCGCACATCGAAGCGGGTTTAACCACTTTGATGGATGGATGTTTATCTGATGAGAAGCCATTTTAAATTAAAACTTAAACTTTGAAAAACACGATGGGATTAATCAGTCCCATCTTTTATCCTAGATAATTGAAAGCGTTTTTTGAAAATTTTAATTTAAGTTGGTTTCCAAACGAATAAACGTTCAATTTAGATTTAAGTTACAGGTTTTAGAACTTATTTTATTTATTTTTTGATTAAGCTGTAACAATATAATATGGGAGGTATACAGACAGATGGTTGGAATTATCATTGCTAGTCACGGCGAATTTGCTAAAGGTATTTTGCAATCAGGTTCAATGATCTTCGGTGAACAAGAAGACGTTAAAGCTGTTACATTAATGCCAAGTGAAGGCCCTGACGATATCAGAGCAAAACTTCAAGAAGCAGTTGCTTCTTTTAGTAACCAAGACGAAGTATTATTCTTAGTCGACCTATGGGGAGGCACTCCATTTAATCAAGTTAATAACTTGTTTGAAGAACACAAGGACAAATGGGCAATCGTTGCCGGTTTGAACTTGCCAATGCTAATCGAAGCTTATGCTTCACGTTTATCAATGGAATCAGCACAAGAAATTGCTGCTCATATCATTGAAACTGCTAAAGAAGGGGTTAAGGTTCGTCCTGAAGCTCTTCAACCAGAAGAAGCTCCAAAGGCAGCAGAAAGCGCACAAGTTGCTTCTGGTCGTCCAGGACACTTCGATTATGTCTTAGCTCGTATCGATACTCGTTTACTTCATGGACAAGTTGCTACAGCTTGGACAAAGACGACTAAACCAGATCGAATCATCGTTGTTTCTGATAACGTTGCTAAAGATGAACTTCGTTCTTCAATGATCAAGCAAGCTGCTCCATCAGGAGTTAAGGCTCATATCGTTCCTATTGATCAAATGATTAAACTTGCTAAGGATGATCAACATTTTGGTGGAACCCGTGCCATGCTATTATTTGAAACACCACAAGATGCTTTGAGAGCAATCGAAGGTGGCGTTCCACTTAAGTCATTAAACGTTGGTTCAATGGCACATTCACCTGGTAAAGTTCAACCTAATAAGGTATTGGCTTTTGACCAAAATGATATTGATACTTACAAGAAGTTGGAAGACATGAACGTTGAACTTGATGTTCGTAAAGTTCCAACTGATTCAAAAGACAATATGGATGCAATTATGAAGAAAGCTCAAGATGAGCTTAACGCAAAAAAATAATTTAATTATAACGGAGGATTAATAATCATGGCATTGAATGCAATTCAAATGATTTTAGTCGTTATCGTAGCGTTTTTAGCTGGTGTGGAAGGTATCTTGGATCAATTCCATTTCCATCAACCAGTAATCGCATGTACTTTAATCGGCTTAGTAACTGGTAACTTAGTACCTTGCCTTATCTTAGGTGGTTCACTTCAAATGATCGCTCTTGGTTGGGCTAACGTTGGGGCTGCTGTAGCTCCTGATGCTGCTTTGGCTTCTGTAGCTTCTGCTATTATTTTAGTTTTAGGTGGCCAAGGTAAAGCTGGTGTTTCATCAGCTATCGCTCTTGCTGTTCCTTTAGCTGTAGCTGGACTATTATTAACAATCATTGCTCGTACACTTGCAACTCTTATCGTTCACGTTATGGATGCTGCTGCTAAAGAAGGTAGCTTCGGTAAACTTGAAGCATGGCACTACGTTGCTATCTGTATGCAAGGTTTACGTATCGCTATCCCAGCTGGATTGATTCTTGCAATCGGTGCTGGTCCCGTACGTAGTTTACTTGCTGCTATGCCTGCTTGGTTGACAGACGGTCTATCAGTTGGTGGTGGTATGGTTGTTGCCGTTGGTTATGCAATGGTTATCAACATGATGGCTACTAAAGAAGTTTGGCCTTTCTTCGCGCTTGGTTTCGTTTTAGCAACTATCCCTGATTTGACACTTATCGCTTTAGGTACAATCGGTATTGCATTGGCTCTTATCTACTTAACCCTTTCAAAAATGGGTGGTTCAAGTAACGGAGGCAACTCAGGTTCCGGTGATCCGCTCGGCGATATAATTGATAAATACTAAAAGGAGGCCAACAGAAAATGCAAGAAAAAGTTCAATTAACTAAAAAAGATCGTATTCATGTTTGGTTACGTTCAACATTCCTTCAAGGTTCATGGAACTACGAACGTATGCAAAATGGTGGTTGGGCATATACATTAATCCCAGCTCTTAAAAAGTTATACAAAACAAAAGAAGACCGTGCCGCAGCTTTGACACGTCACATGGAATTCTTTAATACTCATCCATACTTAGCTGCACCTATCCTTGGTGTAACAATGTCTCTTGAAGAAGAACGTGCTAATGGTGCTCCTATTGATGACGTTGCGATTCAAGGGGTTAAAGTTGGTATGATGGGACCTCTTGCCGGTGTTGGTGATCCGGTATTCTGGTTTACAGTTAAGCCAATTATTGGTGCTTTAGCTGCTTCACTTGCTTTGGGTGGTAACATCCTTGGACCAATTCTTTACTTCGTACTTTGGAATGCTATTCGTATGGGATTCACATGGTATACACAAGAATTTGGTTATAAAGCTGGTTCAAAGATTACAGAAGACATGTCTGGTGGTTTACTACAAGACGTTACTAAAGGTGCTTCAATCTTGGGTATGTTTATCCTTGGTTCATTGATTAACCGTTGGGTTACTGTTAAGTTCACACCAGTTGTTTCAACTGTTAAACAAAGTAAAGGTGCTTACATCGACTGGGCAAACCTTCCAAGTGGTGCTAAAGGAATTCAAGAAGCATTGCAACAACAAGCTGCTGGTCTTTCATTAACTCCAGAAAAAGTTACAACATTGCAAGATAACTTGGATCAATTAATTCCAGGACTTGCTGGATTACTTCTAACACTTCTTTGCATGTGGTTACTTAAGAAGGGTGTTTCTCCTATCGTTGTTATCTTTGGTTTATTCATCGTTGGTGTTGTACTTCACGTACTCCACGTTATGTAATAAACTTAAATTAAGTCTGGGCTATGGCCTAGGCTTTTTTTATTAAAATTTTTGGTGAAATGTACCTTAAGTATTATAATTGGATAAAAAGAAGAATGGAGTAATTTGAATGGCTCAATCAATTAATACAAAAGCAGATTTGGTAATCGATGCTACCTCATTTTTGGGGATGGGTGATTACGGAAAAATTATGATTGGCGATCACGGTTTTGAATTTTTTGACAATCGTAATGTTGAAAACTTCATTCAAATTCCTTGGGAAGAAGTTGATACAGTGATTGCTTCCTTGGTCTTTGGGGGTAGATGGATTCCAAGATTTGCCATTAAAACTAAACGAAGTGGAACCTATAGTTTCGCTTCTAAAAAAACCCATGAAGTTTTAAGAGAAATTAGAAAACATGTTGATGCTGACCGCATGGTACGTTCATTAGGGGTTTGGGACGTAATCAAACGAGGAGTAATGAGCATTTTCAAGCGTAAAGCTAAATAATAATTAATTAACCATTTAAAACTATGCTAAAAAGCGATTTGAAACGACCCAATTAAAGCAAGTCTAAAAAATATTTGGACGAGGGACGGAAAGATGAGTTTTTTAGCATAGTTTTTTGTTTGAAAGCGTTTGTTTTGAAACTGTGTTAAACTGTATTGTATTAATTAGTGTATTAATACAGATTGCGGTGAGAAAATGAAAAGACAAGATAGAATTTATGAATATGTTATTGAAAATACGCAAAATGTTTCCGATACGGAATTAAAGGAGCAAGCTGCGTTAACGACGAGTTTAATCGCAGAGAACCTGAACATCGCTCGAAGCAATGTTAGCAAGGAACTAAATGAATTAGTTCGTAAGAATAAGTTATCCAAGATTAGTGGACGGCCTGTACGTTATTGTCGACCTTTGACAGAAGAAGGACAACTTCCCCAACAATCCAGTCAAGATCCATCTAGCTATCACATTGAAGATGGTATTAGTGGAATGGACCTGGGGAAGAAGAAATTAGCAGGTACCCTTGAAGAACCAACTCGACCGGTTACTTTAAATAAAAATACTAATATTTTTGATCGAATGATTGGCAAGAGTCGAAGCATGCACAACCAAATTGAACAAGCCAAGGCAGCCATGTTGTATCCACCAAGAGGACTGAACACATTAATTATTGGCCCGACTGGTTCTGGTAAAACATACTTCGCCAATGCGATGTTTGAATTTGCCCAAACTAAGGGTTTAATTGATCGACAGCAACAGTTGGTAACCTTTAATTGTGCTGATTATGCACACAATCCGGAATTATTGATGTCCCATCTATTTGGTTACATTCAAGGTGCATTTACAGGGGCAAATGATGAGCAAGATGGCTTGATTCAAGAGGCCGATGGTGGGATGCTCTTCTTGGATGAAGTTCATCGACTTCCACCAGAAGGTCAAGAAATGATTTTCTATTTCATGGATCATGGTACTTATAATCGGTTGGGGGAAACTTCCAAGAACCATCATGCCGACGTTCGCTTAGTTTGTGCTACAACGGAAGATCCAGAAAGTTCATTGCTACAGACTTTTGTTCGTCGAATTCCAATTACCATTCAACTTCCGGCATTTAACAAACGTAGTCCGGAAGAACGAATTGACCTTCTACGTTCATTGGTAACAATTGAAGCCAACCGAACTAACAAAGAAATTACATTAACCGAAGATGTTGTCCAAGCTTTATTAGGTAGTGTTACGTATGGAAATGTGGGTCAATTAAAATCTAATATTCAATTAGTGTGCGCTAAGGGATTTTTGAACAATATCGAAAATGAAGGCGAAATCATGATTACAGCGGATGATTTGCCGTCAAATATTAAGGATGGATTACTAAATTTAGCCTCTAACCGGGCTGAACTTGGGGCAATTTCGAAGTTACTAGAACCCTACATGGTAATTAAACCGGGATCATCTTATGCAACTCCCGTTAGCCGTAAAGATAGCTATGAACTGCCCTATAATTTGTATGAAATCATTGGCGATAAAGCGATGATGCTACGTGAAGAGGGTCTTGACCAAGAAAATATCAATAATTTTATTACTACGGATATTAACCTACATTTAAAATCTTTCTATAAGAATGAATCAGACACTCGTCAAGCAGAAAGTAAACTAGCTGAAATTGTGGATAAAGGGATTATTGATTTTGCTAAACAGGTTCAGCCTAAGATTGAAAATCAATTAGATTATCATTTTAAAGAGAACTTTATATATGCAATGAGTTTGCATATTAGTTCATTTATTAAACGAATTCAATCTGGAAAACCGATGCGGTTGATGGGCAATGATTTAGTTGCAATGGTTAAGGATTATCCAGAAGAGTTGGCGGTTGCTAAATCGATTAAGGAAATGCTAGAACAGCGGTATGGAATGCCGATTCCTGAATCAGAGAGTTACTATTTAGCAGTCCTTTTAATTTCACTAAGAACGGTCCCAACTAGTAATGGTCAAGTCGGTATTGTGGTGGCAGCTCATGGAAGTAGTACAGCTAGTTCTATGACACAAGTCGTCTCTCAATTATTATCTGACAACTCGATTCAAGCTTTTGATATGCCGCTCGACATGAATCCGCAAACGGCGTATAAGGGGATTGTGGAACGCGTCCGAGCTGCTAACCAGGGGGAAGGAGTACTTCTACTAGTTGATATGGGATCCTTAAGTACCTTTGGATCTAAAATCACGGAAGAAACTCAAATTCCGGTTAAAGTTATTGATATGGTAACGACGGCGATGGTCTTAGAAGCGACCAGAAAAGCTTCTTTTATCGATAGTGATTTGAACGATATTTATGCTGAACTACGTGAATTTCACGGATACTCCAGAGTTGCAATTGCGGATGAAAGTAACGTTGAAGAAAGAGCAGAAGATCTATCCATGATTTCTGGGAAACCCAAAGCGATCGTTGCGGTATGCTCCACAGGTGAAGGAACCGCCAAAAAAATTAAAGATTTACTAGATCAACTCTTAGTTCAAAATTTAATTGAGGATATCAAAGTTTTTCCGATCTCCATAGTAAACATGCAAGATCATATCCAACAAATTAACACCAAATATACGATTGTCGCAGCGACTGGAGTAATGAATCCACAAATTGGAGTACCATTTATGCCTCTTCAAACACTTTTACAGGGTGGAGGAGAAAAGTTCGTTCGACAGTTGGCAGAACGTAGCGAAGTATCATGGGTGCTTGATGAACAAGACTCTAAATTGACGCGTAGCGTTTGTCGTCAATATTTATCACAGTACTTTGTTTTCTTGAATGCGGATAAGTTCACGGATATTTTATGGAATTATGTGGATTACTTGGCAGAAACTAAGAAAGTGGAATTTAGTGAATCCTTCCGCATCAATTTAATTATGCATATTGCGGGAGCAGTGGAAAGAATGCTTACCAATAATCCGATGGAAACAGCACCGGAAGAATTGGCTGCGGTTCAGGATGAAGTGTGGTTTAAATTGATACAAAAAGCGGATGATAAGTATTTGAGAAGGATTCAAATTGAAATGACTCCAAGTGAAGAATTTTATGTTTATAAATTGTTGGAAACATGGCAAGAAAAAAATGATACAATCCTAAGTGAGGTAGATTAAAACTAATCTTAATTTTGGAGGACACGGTGATATGACGATGGACATTCTACTGGCTCGTGTCGATAGTCGGCTCTTGCATGGGCAAGTAGCGACTGCTTGGGCTAAAAAGGTTAAACCTAATCGGATTTTAGTCGTTTCAGATAGCGTTGCAGAAGATAATTTACGTAAAACGTTGATTACTCAAGCTGCGCCTCCTGGAATATTAGTAAACGTGATTACGGTTGAAAAAATGATTCGAATTTATCAAGATTCGCAATTTGATTCTTTTAAAGTGTTACTTTTAACGGAAACCCTACAAGATATGTTGAAGCTGGTTGATGGCGGTATCGATGTCTCTGATTTAGGGATTGATGTGGGCAGTTTGGCATACGCCGTAGATATGACGATGCTAACAGATGCGATTGCGGTTGGTAAAGAAGAGATTGCTACAATCCGAACCCTACACGAACGTGGATTAACAGTGTACGCTCAAAAAATTCCTAATGATAGCCGTAAAGATTTGATAAAAATGTTAGATAAAAATAATTTATAATAAAAAATAACCCACAACTTTAATAGTTACGGGTTATTTTTATGGTCCAAATAAATGTTAAAGTTCCTCAAGCACCTGATTTTCTTTAATCTTTGGTTCGGGTTGTTTTTGACGATTTTGAATTTCTCGTTCTATTTTAAACAAAACTTCTTTTTGAGAAGCAGGAACGTCAATGTTAAAACGACCAGTGGCAGTTTCGATTGTTAAACGGGCCTTGAATCCGGCAATACCTAGAATTAAACCGATAATGATGGCTAAAATTCCGATTGCTAAGCCTTTATTCATGGCACTTAAAGCTCCTAAAACAATTAAAATTAAACCAAGTAGTAGCGGGAAAAACTGATTTTTACCTTTGATGCTGGTAGATTTAATATCACTTAGTGCAATGTCTTTAGAAATTAGAGCATAAGGGAAAACCCATAGTAATAGACGAGGGATGCGACTACGAACAGATTGGTTGTCCACTTCGACGCGACCTTTCATCCAAAAAATAAGCCAGCTAATTGAAAAATTAAACATTAATATTCCTCCAGTATTGTTCCATTGTCTTATTAATTAAGCATAATTATTTAACGATTAAAAGGCAAGTTTTCTACATGAGATCCATTAGATTTCTTAATATAATTATAAGAACTTAATTAATCCGATTGTTACAACAATGAAAACGTTTGTTAGATGTGATCTGTCACGCACACTATTTTCACAAATAATATTTTACTGGTAGAATAGAATGATAAACAAAGTGAGGAAGAAGCTTAAAATGAGTTTAAAAATTTTATCTACAGCACATTATGTACCCGAACGGGTGGTTGATAACGATGAGTTATCCAAAATTATGGATACAAATGATGAGTGGATTCAATCCCACACAGGAATTCAAACTCGTCATTATGCCATGGGCGAAGAGAATACATCAAGCTTAGCAGTCGAAGTGGGACAAAAATTATTAAACGAAAGTGGTTTAACGGCTGATCAAATCGATGTTATTATTCTTTCAACGATTACGCCAGACGCTTTAACTCCGGCTACTGCAACCATTGTGCAAGCTAAGTTAGGCGCCAAAAATGCTATTGCTTTTGATATATCGGCTGCTTGTGCTGGATTTGTTTTTGGTTTAAGTACGGCTGAAAAATTTATGCGTTCTGGACGTTACCGAAACGCGATGGTGATTAGTGCGGAAACCAATTCTAAAATGATGGATTTTAAAGATCGGACCTCCGCAGTATTTTTTGGTGACGGAGCGGGTGGTGTAATTATTTCTGCTGATGCGCATAACACAGAAGATTTCTTTATTGACGAAGAATTAGCCACCTTAGCGGAAAAAAATGAGTATATTCATAGCGGCCGAATTCCGGCTTTAACGGCTGTGAAAGCTAATAACTTTCCAACAATCGACGCTTTTTTCCAAAGTGGACGAGATGTTTTTAGTTTTGCTACCGGAGTAGTTCCTCCTCAAATGGTAGAAATTTTAAATCGAAATGATTTACATGATAAGGTTGATTACGTAATCTGTCATCAAGCTAACTTAAGAATTATTGAAAAGATTTCTGAAACGATTAACATTCCAATGGAAAAATTTGTTACGAATGTTGAACAATATGGAAATACTTCATCAGCTGGAATTCCAATGGCATTGGCTCAACTCCAAGAAAAAGATCCTAATCCTAAAACAGTTTTAATGACTGGGTTTGGTGCGGGTCTGGACTATGGAAGTATGTTGATTAGAATTTAATCATTGGAATTAAAACTAAACTGTGGTTCGTAATGTGGACCACAGTTTTTTAGTATCTTCATGTAAAAATTTTTAATGGGATTAAGACTTGCAACTAGTTAGAAAATGAATAACAATGAAGTAGAGTTGAACGATAAGATTGAATTAATATTGAGCAGGGAGAGAAAAGAATTGGCTAAATTAGTTTTAATTAGGCATGGGGAAAGTACCGCCAATCGTGATAATATTTATACAGGGTGGTCGGATGTTCCGCTTACTCCGCTTGGTATTAAGCAAGCACAACGAGCAGGAAAATTAATTGCTAAATTAGGAATTAATTTTGATATGGTTCACACTTCAATGCTGAAGCGCGCGATTGTGACTGCTAATATCGTTTTAGATGATCTTAATCAAAATTGGCTACCGATTAATAAGACTTGGCGATTAAATGAACGCCATTATGGGGCTTTAAGGGGACAAAATAAGGATGAGACCCGCCAAATTTATGGTAAGGAGCAGGTTGCTTTATGGCGTCGGAGTTTTGATGCAGTACCACCCCTGCTAGAGCATCCCGATGATGATCGACGATATGCGGTTAATGGAATTTTGAATGAACCACTGGGTGAAAGTTTACATATGGCTTATAATCGCTTGCTACCATACTGGATTGATCAAATTGCTCCTAGATTAATGGAAGGACAAAATCAATTGGTAGTCGCACATGGAAGTTCTTTGCGAGCATTAATTAAATATTTGGAGAACATTTCTGACCAGGGTATTGACGGAGTCGAAGTTGAAAATGGAGAACCCATCATTTACGAATTAAAATCGGATTTATCCATCCAAAATAAAATTATCTTGAAAGAAGCCTAATTATTTAGGCTCTTTTTTTATGCATAAAGTATTGATTTCAGTAAAATGGGACAATTTTGTCTCTATGCGACAAAATAGTGCGTACTTCTATAAATGTCATAATTCACTTATATTATCTATATCGTTTGAGAGAGAAAATATGAGGTGAGATAATGATTAATCAAAAATCTAAAGCTAATTTTGCTTTATTTGCTTTGGCAGTAATATTTTTTGCGGTTGGTGTCACAGAATTTATTAGCGTGGGGGTACTACCAGCAATTTCAAAAAGTTTTATGATTACGACTTCGACAGCCGGACTAATAACTACTATTTATGCTTTAGGAGTAGCATTAGGTGCTCCAATTTTAACAATTTTAACTGCTAAATTTCAGCGGAAAGGAACTATTTTAGGGGCTATTATTATTTTTATAATCGGTCACTTAATTATTGGATTTGCTACCAATTTTGGAGAAGTCATTTTTGGCAGGTTAATAGCTGGTGCTTCACATGGGTTATTGTTTGCGCTCAGTTCGACAATAGCCGCCGAATTAGTTGATGAATCCAGACAAGCGAGTGCAATTGCTTATATTTTTACGGGTTTCACAATTGCGACAGCACTGGGTGCTCCATTGGGGACGGCGGTTAGTACTTATTGGGGATGGCGGATACCTTTTTTGGCGATTGCGACTTTAGGAATAGTAGCATGGATTTTAAATCGAGTAGCTTTACCTAAACAAGCTAGAAAGAATGTAGAAATATCCAGCATAGCAGATCAAGTAAAGTTGATTTTGCATCCACATGTTTTATTAACGCTCCTAATTACCATCTTAGGATATGGTGGTACTTTTGCAACCTTCACGTATTTATCATCAATTTTGCAAAAGATAACCCATGTCCCTGCGAATCAAGTTAGTTTATTCTTAGTGATTTATGGTATAGCTATCGCAATTGGAAATACGCTTGGTGGTAAACTAGGAAATGCTAAACCGATTAACGCTTTATTCGGGATCTTCATCGTTCAAGGGTTAGCTTTATTTGCTTTTTATTTTACAGTTACTAATATATATTTAAGTACTTTAAATATTGTGCTCTTAGGTTTAGTTGCTTTTATGAGCGTTCCGGTTCTACAGTCGTATATTTTAATTTTAGCTAAAAGTTATTCATCTAAAGCAGTTGATGTTGCCTCATCCTTGAATATTTCTGCATTTAGTTTTGGCATTGTAGGTGGGTCTTTCTTAGGAGGAGTTGCACTTGATACTTATGGCTTAAGAAGCACAATGCTACTAGCAGCAGCTATGGTTGCATTAGCAGTTTTATTGATGTTGGTAGAAAATAAATTTGAAAATAAACGTCAGAAATAGTTTTAGAAAATGCTGTCGTTCCAAAAGGACGTGCTAAAATTACCCAGTAGGAGGTTTGGTTAGATGCCTGAAAAAATATATCATGTAGCAGTTGAAGCAACTTTAGATGTAATAGGAGGAAAATGGAAACCCGTCATTCTATGTCATCTAGGAGGTCGTACTCTAAGAACGGGAGAGTTATGTCAGTTGATGCCGGACGTTTCACAAAGAGTATTAACTAGGCAATTGCGCGAACTAGAAGCCGACAATATTGTTCAACGTAAGGTGTACAACCAGGTACCGCCAAAGGTTGAATATTCTTTAACCGAAGAGGGAAAAAGTCTAAGAAATATTTTATTAGCAATGTCAAATTGGGGTAAGGATAAGGTTGAACGTCTGCAAAAACAAGGTAATAGTGTAGAAATTATTGATAACGATCCACATCCCTTTTCAAATATGGAGTAGTAAAAAAGCGACTAGTTAAGGACCGATTTTCATTTGGTCCACAGCTAGTCGCTTTTTTATTGATAAAATTATTTATTAATCTTGATAAGCCAAAGATCCCATTGGGTCCCAAGGTTTCAAAACGGTAGGTGTTTGAGCCTGCGCTTGACGTTGCGCTTCGGTCAAGAATTGTTTTTGAACAACTACTTGGTAACAGTATTCGTCCATCCAAGCATCGGACATTACCATATAGCCTTTTTCACCGACTTTTTTACCCCAACTATTTTCAACTTTCCATTTAGTTGGTTGACCATCGACAAGATCGACACCAGTAAGTACCATAGCGTGAGTCATTAAACTCTCTTTGTAGTCTAAACGTTCAGCTTTAGACATTGAAAGATCGATATCAAACAACTCATCTTCAGCAAAAACATCTAGGTCCAAAAGTCCCTTTTCACGAGCCTCAGAGTGTTGACCAACATCGCAACCAAACCACACTGATTGTCCAGCTTTAAGTTGGTTGATGGCCGCCTGCTTGAAGTCGTCCATAGCAAGGTTTAGATGTTTAACTTGGCGTCCATTTACGACATTGCCAAGCATATCAATTGTATATGTTTGGTTGTAAGGTTTGTCAGCAGTTGGCGCATTAATGATGGAAATATATTCGGAAAGGTTCCAACCTACATACTTATCATAAAATGCTTTAGGCGTAATACCTGCTTCACGATGATAATTTTGATCAGCGTCACGATATTCCCAATCGAATTGAACAGGTGGTTCTCCGAAACTGTAAGAAGCCATGCGATAGACTTCACTAAGCATTTGTTGCTTACGTTCATCAATGTCTGTACGATTTGCTCCTGAATTAACTAAATTACGTAATGTAACTGCATCTTTGCGTAACTTTTCATTTAACAATGTGTCGAATTCACGAGATTTTGAACTATTATAAGTTTCAGGGTAGGCCGATTGAGGAACTACACCGTATTTTTCAATTAATGCGCAAAGCATATCCCATTGGCCACCATCACCTTGAGGTTCATTTAATAAGAAGGCCACTTTACGGTCATCAGTATCAAGCTCGGCCGTATTAATGATATTTTCGTAGAACCAATTTGATTTTTCAAACTTATCCCAGAAAAAAGTATAATTTTGGGATAATTCAAAATTGCCAGGAACTTTGAATTGGTTTTTCATGTCATGGCGCATGGTATTCAAAGCGGCAAACATCCAACAACGACCACTTTGTTTCTGATTCGCAACATCACCGGTATCTAAATCAATTGAAAAAACGGGTGTGCTTTGAACATCAGCTGCAAGGTTACGACTGGAATTAAGAATTCCATTTTTAGTAACTGTGCGTTCAATAACTTTAGCTTCTTTACGACCGTTATATTCTTGTTTAAAACGGTCAATTAAATTTTGTGAAATTTCTTTACTCAATATCTTCAACTCCATCCTAATATTGGTGATGATTATACGCTAATTAAAAAAATTAGTAAATGATTAGAATTATGGTCGAGCAGTCAAAACTTCTGGACCATTTTGGCGTCCAACAATGACAGTATTAACCATGTCAAGGAACAATCCTTGTTCTACAATACCAACTTGTTTGATTAGATAATCTGCTAATTGATGCGGGTGTTTAATTTCACCAAGATGAAGATCAATTACGTAGTTTTTAGAATCGGTTAAAACATATTCGCCAGCATCATTTTTCCTAAATTCAGGATGAAGGCCTTCTTTTTCAAGCTTCTTGAAGACTTGTTTGCTACCATATGGAATTACTTCTAGAGGGAGTGGGAAGGCCCCTAAGTGATCAACCATTTTAGATTCATCTACAATCCACATTACTTTTTTTGAGTTTGTGGCAACAATTTTTTCAAACAAGTGAGCGGCACCGCCACCTTTGATACCTTGGAAGTCAGAACTGATTTCATCAGCTCCATCAATGGTTAAATCAATATGATCAACCTCGTCAACAGATTTAACATTAATGCCTAAGGAACGGGCTTGTTCAGCTGTACGATCGGAAGTTGGGACCCCAACGATATTTAAATTTTCATTTTTAACGCGTTCACCAAGAGCGTCCACCATAAATTTAACAGTAGAACCGGTACCTAAACCCACAGTCATCCCATCTTCAATAAATTTAACGGCTTCTTCGCCAACTAGTTTTTTTAATTCATTTTGATCCATTTCTTAATCTTCCTTTCGACTTACTAAGCTTTGTATTTTAGTTGCTGTAATTTGGTCGTGCATGTTCCATTCGGAAAGTTCCGGATGGTTGAGAAAATATTTTCTTGCAAAGGGACAAAGAGGATAAATTTTCTGGTTATTTTCAATTGCAAAATTAATGAAGTCTTTCATCAATTTGCCACCCCAGCCTTGTCCTCGAACTTCAGGATTAACAAAGACTTCTTCACAGATTAAAGTATCAAGATCGGGAATTTTAGAATAGAGCACATGTCCTACTTGCACACCTTCGGAATTAGTCCAAAAAAGACGGTTTGCTTCGATATTTCTTTCCATACATAAGCCTCCTTTTCCTACAATAATCATTGTCGCCAAGAAAGCGCATAAAGTCAATTGCTTCAACAGATTTCCGTTTACAAAGTGGGTCAATAAAAGGATAATAAAATAAATGATTATTAGGAGGGAAACCGTAATGAGTAGAGGATTTGAAATTATTAGTAAGTATCAAAATCAAGGATTACATTTACCCCAACGACAAACAAAAGCAGCCGCTGGATATGACTTTGAAGCGGCAGAAGATTTTGTGTTGCCAAGTATTTGGAAATTGAATTTTGTGAAGGTTTTGTGGGCCCTACGTCATCAAGAAAATGTAACAGACGAAGTATTAGATGCGGCTCGAGCAGAATTAAAACCATATTTAGTACCAACGGGTATTAAAGCATATATGGAAGATGATGAGTATTTAATGTTGGCCAATCGTTCTAGTAACCCTCTAAAACGTAGTTTGATTTTACCTAATGGGGTAGGAATTGTGGATGCGGACTACTACAATAATGAAAGCAATGAAGGGGCTATTTTTCTCCAACTTGTAAATTATGGAATTACAGATGTAAAAATCAAAAAGGGCGAACGAATTGGTCAGGGAATTTTTATGAAATATTTAGTAGCTGACAACGAAACGGCCTCAGAACAAAAGCGAACTGGTGGGTTTGGTTCGACTAAGTAGTCATTAAAAATCAATAAAGGTCAAACTAATTTTGATTAAATTATAGAAATAAATGCTATCCTAATTGTACGAATTTAAAGTTGAGGGGGGATTTAAAGCTTGGCTAAAGTAAAAACACAGTTTTTGTGTTCAGAATGTGGGTATGTTTCACCTAAATTCTTAGGACGTTGTCCTAATTGTGGAAGATGGAACACTCTGGTTGAAGAGCGGATTAGTGAACCTAAAAATGAACGTAAGAGTCGCGTTAGTTTTGAGGGTAAAAGTAGTAAACCACAATTAATTTCAGAAGTTAAAATGCACGAAGAACCGCGAGTTAAAACAGGGATGGAAGAACTGAACCGAGTACTCGGTGGTGGAGTAGTAGATGGCTCACTAGTTCTAATTGGTGGAGATCCAGGAATTGGTAAGTCGACCCTATTATTACAACTATCTGGGCAATTAGCTGCTACTGATCGAGATGTTTTATACGTGTCTGGGGAAGAAAGTGCTTCACAGATCAAGATGCGCGCCGAACGTTTACAGGTTAACAGTGAACGTTTTTACTTATACCCTGAAACTGATATGTCCAATATTCGTGCGGTCATTGAGGAACTACATCCTCAGTATGTAATTATTGATTCTGTTCAAACCATGCAAGAGCCCGACATTGATTCAGCAGTAGGTAGTGTATCGCAAATTCGAGAAATTACAGCCGAATTAATGCAGATTGCTAAAACAAATAACATTACTATTTTTATTGTTGGTCATGTAACTAAAGGCGGAGCCATTGCTGGTCCTAAAATTTTAGAACATATGGTTGATACAGTACTTTATTTTGAAGGCGATTTGCATCATACGTATCGAATTTTACGAGCGGTTAAAAATCGATTTGGTTCTACGAATGAATTGGGAATTTTCGAAATGCGAGAGGAAGGGCTTCGAGAAGTAGCCAATCCTTCGGAAATCTTTTTAGAGGAACGCCTGCAAGATGCTAACGGTTCCGCTATTGTGGTTTCGATGGAAGGTACTCGACCAATTTTGGTCGAAATTCAAGCTTTGATTACGCCTACCATTTTTGGGAATGCTCAGCGGACTGCTAGCGGGTTGGATCGTAACCGAGTCTCATTAATTATGGCAGTTTTAGAAAAAAGGGCTAATTTAACGTTGCAGAACCAAGACGCCTACTTAAAGGCTGCTGGCGGAGTGAAATTGGATGAGCCAGCAATTGATTTGGCAATTGCGATGAGTATTGTATCGAGTTTTAAGAATCAAGGGACGAGACCGACTGATAGCTTTGTTGGCGAAATTGGTTTAACTGGTGAAATCCGACGGGTTAATCGGATTGAACAACGGGTTGCCGAAGCTCAAAAACTAGGTTTTCAACGAATTTTAATTCCTAAGAATAATTTGAAGGGTTGGAATCCACCTAAAGGGATTGAAGTAGTAGGAGTAACAACGATTACGGACGCAATTCGGAAGGCGTTTAATTAGAAAGGAGGTGAATTAAAATGAAAAATATTAAAAAACGAATTGTCCAAGCGGTGTTTGCTTTAGCTGGTGGTACTTTAGGAATGTCGTATCTACCAGTTGTTTGGTCATTATCAAATTTGGATAAGTTTATTTTATTAAACAATCGCGTAACGGGCTTTGTTATTGGTGCAATTATTTTCTGGGTTCTATCTATCTTTTTGGCTGGTTATGTATTGAGTTTAATGAGACGAGCAGAAAAAATGTTAACTAAATCTTCGCCAATCTATTTAATTACTAGTGGTGTTGGAACGGTCATTGGATTGGTCATTGCTATTTTAATTTCCACTTTATTTTATCGATCAGATGTCTTCTTTATTAATACGATGATTCCATTAATTTTAATGTTGATTTTGGGTTATTTAGGTTTTCGAATTGGAACAACTCGGCTAAACGAATGGAAAAAATTATTCCAAGTTCGCAAACGTGATTTAAATAATCAAGATCAAGTGTTGGAGCGTCGAGCAGGTGAAAATTACCATCATTACAAGATTTTAGATACTAATATCTTAATTGATGGGCGAGTATACGATTTAGTAAAAACTGGATTGTTAGAGGGAACTTTATTAGTTCCTAACTTTGTCTTATACGAACTACAATACATTGCCGATTCTGCTGATAGCATCAAGCGGGTGCGTGGACGCCGAGGCTTAGACTTCTTAAACAAGCTTCAAAATGAAAAGATTATGCCAATTGAAATGTACGATGGCGATTATGAAGAAATTGAAGAAGTCGATAGCAAACTAATCCAACTTGCTAAGGACAAGGACGCCGTAATTGTGACGAACGATTATAACTTGAATAAAGTTAGTCAATTTCAGAATGTCCAAGTATTAAATATCAACGAGTTGGCTAATGCGTTGAAACCACGAGTAATTCCAGGTGAAACGATGAAAGTACACGTCGTTAAGAATGGTACAGAACGTCAACAAGGGGTTGCCTATTTGGACGACGGGACGATGGTTGTTGTGGAAGATGGTAAGTTTTATATCAGTGAAACAATTGACGTCGTAGTTACGAGCGCAATTCAAACTGATGCGGGTCGAATGATTTTTGCTAAACCGGTTCACTCCACTAAGGAAATTACCCATAGCAAAGATAAGACAGAATAGACTTTATTTATTATTGATATCAATGTAGAATGAAAACATTGTGACATAATTTTTGGAGAGGTGTTAATTTTGGCAAAGCAAAAGATTCGAGTACGTTATGCTCCAAGTCCAACGGGACATTTGCATATCGGAAATGCACGAACAGCCTTATTTAATTATTTGTTTGCTCGTCATTACAAAGGTAAATTTATTCTTAGAATTGAAGATACTGACCAAAGTCGGAATATCGCTGACGGAGAAAAAAGTCAGATCGATAACCTAAAATGGTTGGGAATGGATTGGGATGAAGGTCCTGATAAACCGGGAGAATACGGTCCTTATCGTCAATCTGAACGTAAAGGTATATATCAACCACTAATTGATCAGTTAGTTGCTGAAGGTAAAGCATATGAATCATATATGACTGAAGAAGAACTAGCTGCTCAACGTGAAGAGCAAAAGGCAAATGGTGAAATGCCTCATTATGTTGATGAATATGCTGGATTATCACCTGAACAAAAAGAACAAAAAATTGCTGATGCTAAGGCAGCAGGAATTGAACCTGTAATTCGTTTTAAGGTGCCTACCAACACTACTTACGAATGGGATGATTTGGTTAAGGGTCATATTTCATTTGAATCTGAAACAATTGGTGGCGATTTTGTCATTCAAAAGCGTGATGGAATGCCAACTTACAACTTTGCGGTAGTTGTTGATGATCACATGATGGAAATTAGCCATGTTTTCCGTGGGGATGACCACGTTGCAAATACTCCTAAACAATTGATGATTTATGAAGCTTTAGGATGGGATGCTCCCCAATTTGGTCACATGAGCTTAATTATCAATACTGAAACAGGTAAGAAGTTAAGTAAACGTGATGAATCTATTCTTCAATTCATCGAACAATATCGTAGTTTAGGATATCTACCAGAAGCAATGTTGAACTTTATTATCTTGCTCGGCTGGTCACCAGTGGGAGAAAGTGAAATCTTTACTCTACGTGAATTCGTTAAGATGTATGATGAAAAGCGTTTGAGTAAGTCACCTGCTGCTTTTGATGCTAAGAAATTGGAATGGATTAACAACCAATATGTTAAAGCTGCTGATGAAGATCGTATCATGCACTCAGCACTCCTTCAATTGATTAATGCCGGTAAGATTGAAAAGAACCCAGCACCAATGAAGGTAGAATGGGCACGTAAGTTAATCAACTTATTTAAGCGTCAAATGAGTTATACAGCGCAAATTGTTGAATTTACAGAATTATTCTTTAATGGTCCTGAAAATATCGATGAAGAGGCTAAAGAAGAATTGGCCACGGATGATGCTCTTCCAGTATTAAAAGCATTGGAAAAACAATTCAGTGATTTGCCAGTCTTTGATACAGTTAACATTTTGGCAGCTATTAAGGCGGTTCAAAAGGAAACTGGAATTAAGGGTCGCAAACTTTGGATGCCAATTCGAATTGCTATTACCCATGAAATGCATGGACCAGAACTTCCAGAAAGTTTGGAATTATTAGGTTATGAATTATCAATGCAACATTTACGGGCAATGATTGAAGAATTAAGCTAAATATGAAAGAAGAACTTCAATAAAGTTAGGTGGGAGACATGGACTCCGCTACCAAACGTTGATGCTTGGCTCAGCGACTAAAACTTTTTTGAAGCTCTTCTTTTTTATATTCACTTTGCGTTGCATACTCTTTTCAATTATCATTAGAGGTAGCTAAAAATCCCCGTAGGGAGTGAAAAAATGATTAAAATTTATAATACAATGTCTAGAACTAAAGAAACTTTCAAGCCTTTAGTGGATCATAAGGTATCAATGTACGTTTGTGGACCGACGGTATACAACTATATTCATATTGGCAACGCGCGTAGTATTATTGCCTTTGACACCATCAGGAGATATTTTGAATATCGCGGATTTGAAGTGAAATTTGTTTCAAATTTTACTGATGTTGACGATAAAATGATTAATTCAGCTCGTGAACAAGGTATTACAGTTCCAGAATTAGCGGATCGTTATATTGGAGCTTTTAAAGAAGATGTCCAAGCTGTTAATGTAGAACCAGCGACGCTTAATCCACGGGCTACTGAGAATATCGATGATATTATCGCATTTATTGCAGATTTGATGGACAAGGGCTTTGCCTATGCGGTAGATGGCGATGTATACTATCGGGCACGTAAGTTTTCAAAGTATGGTGCCCTTTCGCACCAAAATATTGATGAATTAGAACAGGGTGCGAGCCAACACGTAGATGATGAAGAAACAGCTCGTAAAGAAGATCCAATTGATTTTGCGTTGTGGAAGGCAGCTAAGGGTGATGAAATTGCTTGGAAAGCACCATGGGGGATCGGACGCCCTGGATGGCATATTGAATGTTCAGTAATGTCAACCAAATATCTAGGAGATACTTTTGATATTCATGGTGGAGGAGAAGACCTTCAATTTCCGCATCATGAAAATGAAATTGCTCAAAGTGAAGCCAAAACTGGTAAACAGTTTGCTAGATACTGGATGCATAATGGTTTTGTCACAGTCGGTGATGATAATGAAAAGATGAGTAAATCTTTGGGAAACTTTGTTACGGTGCACGATTTAGTTCAAAAAATAAATCCCCAAGTCTTACGTTTCTTAATGTCGACTACTCAATATCGACGCCCAATTCAATATACACAAGCAAGTTTACAAGACGCTAAAAACAATCTAGAAAAGCTGCAAAATGCTTTTATCAATTTGAATTATCGTTTGCAAGGTGCTCAAGGGGCAGCTGACGCAACGGTTGCTGAACAGGCTGCTCAATTAGAAACAGACTTTATTACAGCGATGGATGATGACTTTAATGCGCAAAATGGGATTACCGTTGTTTACGAGTTTGCGCGCTTAATCAATGTATATAGTGAAAAAACAGCCGTGAATGCTGAGCAAATTAATCAATTATTAACCAGCTATGCTAAAATGGCAGCTGTTTTTGGGATTGAATTGAAACAGATTGAAAATGATGATGCTGAAATTGATGAATTAGTTAAACAACGCGATCAAGCTCGTGCAGACCGCGATTTTGAGACTAGTGATCGATTACGTAATCAATTAAAAGAAATGGGTGTTATCTTAGAGGATACGCCACAAGGAACACGTTGGAGAAAAAAAGATGAGTGAAGAGTTTAATTACCAAGCAATTAATGGAATTGCATTAGCTTATTTGGGTGATGCGGAGTACGAAGTTTTTATTAGAAGACATCTAATTAAACAGGGGCTCACCCGGCCTAATCGGTTACATCACGTTGCAACCAGATATGTATCTGCTAAAGCACAAGCAGCTTTAATTAACGCAATGGAAGCAGAAAATTTTCTTACTGAAAAAGAAATCGAAGCTTTCAAAAAGGGGCGTAATGCTAAAAGTCATACGTCTGCAAAAAACACATCAGTCCTTACTTACCGAATTTCAACGGGATTTGAGGCAATTGTTGGATATCTATCATTGACGAATCAAACTGAACGTTTAGCTGAATTTGCTCAATGGTGTATTGAAAAAGTCGAGGAAGGAAATTTACGTATTGAATAATTCAAATGAAACGCAACAACCAGATTTTGTCATTGGCCGCCATCCAGCAATGGCTAGTTTGCAAAGTGATCATTCAATTAACAAGGTTTTTATTCAAGAAGGGCTAAAATCGGATGGAATTGGACAAATTATTGCTAAAGCAAAAAAACAAGGTCTGGTAATTCAACGAGTTACTAAGTCGAAATTGGATACATTATCGAACGGACAAAATCACCAAGGGGTGGTACTAGCGGTTGCATCCTTTGAATATGCTGAATTAGATGATATCTTCAAGTTAGCTAAAGCACGCGAAGAGGAACCCTTCATTTTAATTTTAGATGGAATTGAAGACCCGCATAACTTAGGTTCAATTTTAAGAACGGCAGATGCAGCAGGCGTTCACGGAGTAATTATTCCAAAACGACGGGCAGTTGGTTTAACCAGTACCGTAGCCAAAACTTCTGCGGGAGCAATTGAACGAGTTCCTGTCGTCCAAGTTAGCAACTTAGTTAACGCGATTAAAGAACTTAAAGAACGTGGACTTTGGATTTTTGGTACTGATATGAAGGGAACGGATTATCGCCGCTGGGATGCAAAAGGGGCGGTAGGTTTGATTATCGGTAACGAAGGAAAAGGTATGGCCCGCCTAACTAAGGATAATGTGGACGAAATGTTAACGATTCCGATGGTTGGTGAAATTCAAAGTTTAAATGCAAGTGTAGCAGCCGGACTTTTAATTTACCAAGGCTATAATTCAAGACATCAACTTTAAAAATTAGAAACGAATGATTGGAATGCCAATTATTCGTTTTTTATTTACGAAAAATGCGGTTAGAAAATTTTAACAACCTTGCTAAGATCGTTTCCATTGAAACAGGGAGGAAGCGTAATGGCGAAACAAGGTAGTTTGGAAGAATTGGATGAGCTTGAAATAGTTCAACAAATAAAAAACAATGATTCAAGTAATTTTGAAATTCTATTTAAGCGATATATTCCAATTATTAAAAAATTAAGAACAAGATATTCGATTCGTAATCTAGAATGGGATGATTGGTTGCAAGAAGGACGCATCGTTTTCTTCAACTCGGTAGTTAATTTTGATGAAAATTTAAAAATTACTTTGGGGGCTTTTTTTCGAACTAATTTTACTAATCGAATTTATAGTATCTTAAGATTTGAGATGGCCTATAAAAGAAAAGCGGGTCTGACGGCGCAATCGATAGAAAGTGTTGATGGTGATTTAGAAACAGCAACTAAGAAAATTTCTAAGATTACACCGCATAGTAATTTAGTCATTAAGGAGAGTTATGCGGAATATGAATCATTGTTATCAAAATTTGAAAAAGAAGTTTCAGTGCTGTTGTTTAAAGGAAATTGCCCAGAAGAAATTGCGGAAAAACTTGGTTATGAGGTGATTAAGATCCAAAATGCGATAGTACGGTGTAAACAAAAATTAAGTGAACAAATGTATGGTCGCCCTTAATTGACAATCAGGGTTGCACATGCTAAAGTTTAATTTCGATAAGGAGGGATTTTTTATGTCCCAAAAGAAAGTAGCTTTAGCATGTACTGTTTGTGGTTCAAGAAACTACACAGTAGCAGCTAACCCGCAAAGAACAGACCGTTTAGAGGTTAATAAGTACTGTAAACGTTGTAACAAACACACTTTACACAGTGAAACAAGATAGGAGGCGTATTAAATGTTTCGATTTTTTAAGAGCATTGGTCAAGAGATGCGAGAAGTTGACTGGCCTAATTTTAAACAGTTAAGAAAAGACTCTTCCACTGTTATTTCAACATCGGTATTTTTTATAGCCTTCTTAGCTTTAGCCGATTGGCTAATTCAATTGTTCCTTAAGCTATTTGTATAATGGCATAAGGTCGATTATTTTGTTATAATTTAATTTGTTGATAGAAACTTCGTGCTTACGGAGTTTTTTTATTTTGGAAAAGGAGCGCTTAACTTGGAAACTGAAGAAAAAAACTGGTATGTGTTACATACATATTCTGGATATGAAAATAAAGTTAAAAATAACTTGGATTCACGTGCTAAATCAATGGGGATGGCGGAATATATTTTCCGAGTAGTTGTTCCCGAAGAAGAAGAAGTTGAAACTAAAAATGGGGAAGACAAGATTGTTAAGAAGAATGAATTTCCTGGCTATGTTTTGGTTGAAATGATTATGACTGATGATTCTTGGTACGTGGTTCGTAATACACCAGGAGTTACTGGATTTATTGGTTCCCATGGTTCTGGTAGTAAACCAACTCCACTTTTACCAGATGAAGTTGAACGTATTCTTCGTCGCCTAGGAATGACTGCTCGTCATGCTGATATCGAAGTTGAAGTAGGCGAATTAGTTAAGATCGTCGACGGTGCTTTTGAAGGTTTGACTGGTAAGATTACTGAAGTCGATAATAACAACATGAAGGTTAAAGTTAACATCGATATGTTCGGTCGAGAAACTAGTACAGAACTAGATATCGAACAAATTGATAAAATTGACTAGATTTTAATTTGAACAAACATTTCGGGTGTGGTATTATATCGTAGTATGCCTTGCATACTCAATGTGGGAGAAGAAATATAAATCTTCATCGTGACCACACACGGACTTATTTTAAGGAGGTATGTCTCGTGGCAAAGAAAGTAGCAAACATTGTTAAATTGCAAATTCCTGCAGGAAAAGCAACTCCAGCTCCACCGGTTGGACCAGCACTTGGACAAGCAGGTATCAATATTATGGGATTTACAAAGGACTTTAACGCACGTACAGCTGACCAAGCTGGCTTGTTAATTCCTGTTGTAATCACAGTTTACGAAGACCGTTCATTCGACTTCGTTACAAAGACACCACCTGCTTCAGTTCTTTTGAAGAAAGCTGCTGGTGTAGAACACGGTTCTGGTGAACCTAACACGAACAAAGTAGCAACAGTTACTTCTGCTCAAGTTAAGGAAATCGCTGAAACAAAAATGCAAGATCTAAACGCTGCAGACGTTGAAGCTGCTATGCGCATGATCGAAGGTACAGCACGTAGTATGGGATTCGTAGTCGAAGGCTAATACACGCACTGTCGGATACTCCACTAAAGTGGATGTATCAAAGTGGGAGGAAAATCCGCTATAACCACATTTGCTAGGAGGAAAACACACAGATGGCTAAAAAAGGTAAAAAGTTTCAAGACGCTGCAAAACAAGTAGAAGCTCTTAAGGCTTATGCTCCAAAAGAAGCGCTTGAATTAGTTAAGAAAATTGATTTTGCAAAGTTCGACGCTACTGTTGAAACAGTATACAAGTTGAACGTTGACACAAAGCAAGCTGACCAACAACTTCGTGGTGCCGTTGTTTTACCAAACGGTACTGGTAAAGAACAAACAGTTATTGTATTTGCTAAGGGTGCTAAGGCTGAAGCAGCTAAAGCAGCTGGTGCAGATGTTGTTGGTGACGACGACTTAGTACAACGTATCCAAGACGGATGGTTAGACTTTGACGTTGCAATCGCAACACCAGACATGATGGGACAAGTAGGTCGTTTAGGTCGCGTATTGGGACCTAAGAACTTAATGCCTAACCCTAAGACTGGTACAGTTACTATGGATGTTGAAAAGGCTGTTGCTGATTCTAAGTCTGGTAAGGTTACATACCGTACAGACCGTGACGGTAATGTTCATGTGCCAATTGGTAAAGTATCATTTGATGTTGACCAATTACTTGGTAACTTACAAACAATCAACGATACAATCGTTCGTTTACGTCCTGCATCTGTTAAGGGTGCTTACGTACAAAACGTATCAGTTGCATCAACATTTGGACCAGGAGTTAAGGTTGACTTTTCTCAATTCTAAAATCTCTTGATTTGTTCCAAACGCTGTGATATATTACTAAGAGTGAATTATAACTGAATAATTTACCTAAGACTCAGGTGGCCAGGTTTGGCCTTAATATATTGCCTGCCGAGGAACGTATGAAACTATTCGTGTCTCAGAGTCTTTCTGGGGTACGAATTTTTTTATGGTTCAACAATCATTCAGGAGGTGAAATACATTGAGTAAAGAAGCTATCGCACAAAAAGCTGCAATCGTTGATGAAGTTGCTGAACAATTAAAGGAATCCGTTTCTGCTATTGTTGTTGATTCACGTGGTTTAACTGTTGCCGAAGTAACAGACTTACGTAAACAACTTCGTGACGCTGGTATCAAGCTACGCGTTATCAAAAACAAAGTGTTGACACGTGCTGCTGAAAAAGCTGGTTTTGAAGGTATGGACGACGTGTTCGTTGGTCCTTCAGCCGTTGCTTTCTCAGAAGAAGACGCTGTTGCACCTGCTAAGATTTTGAAGACTTTTGCTGACAGTAATGACAACCTTTCAATTAAGGGTGGTATTATTGAAGGTGAAGTTGCTGATATCGATACAATTAATACATTCGCTACATTGCCTAGTCGTGAAGACTTGCTTGCAATGCTTGCTAATGAATTTATGTCACCTGTACGTGACGTTGCATATGCACTTAAAGCTGTTGCTGACAAGAAGTCTGAAGAAGACGCTGCATAAGCAAATAACATTTAATTATAATTAATTTGGAGGAAACAAAAATGGCATTAGATAAAGACCAATTTATTGAAGACTTAAAAGGTGCTTCAATTACTGATTTAAACGATCTTGTTAAAGCAATCGAAGACGAATTCGGCGTTTCAGCTGCTGCTCCAGTTGCTGCAGCAGGTGCTGCTGGTGGCGCTGCTGAAGCTAAGACTTCATTCAACGTTGAACTTACTTCAGGTGGTTCAGCTAAGATCAAAGTTATCAAAGCAGTTCGCGAAATCACAGGTGCTGGCTTGAAAGACGCTAAGGACATGGTAGACAACGCTCCTTCTGTAATTAAAGAAGACGTTTCTGAAGACGAAGCAAACGAACTTAAAGCTAAGCTTGAAGAAGCTGGCGCAACTGTAGAAGTTAAGTAATTTAATTTCTTAAGTTATTAAAAGAGCTATTTCCATTTGGATGGAAATAGCTCTTTTTTTGTTTTAAAAAATATTCAAATAAAGACTTTTTGATAAATAGGATGACAGAGCGTTACAAAAAATCCAACTTCTAAAATGGAAGTTGGATTTTTTTATTTGGATTTAAATGTTGTAATCTTCATCACTCATAGTTTCCACATTACCTAAACGATAACCGTTACCAACTTGTGAGAAGAAGTCATGGTTAGAAGTTCCAGTTGAAATCCCATTCATTACGATGGGATTAACATCAGCTTCAGTATCAGGGAACAATGGGTCTTGCCCTAAATTCATGAGGGCTTTGTTAGCATTATAACGCGTGAAGGTAAGAACTTCATCAGTCCAACCAACTTGGTCATACAAAGTATGAACATATTTTTCTTCGTTATCATATAAATCGTATAAGAAGTTATACATCCAATCCTTTATTTCTTGCTGTTCATTTTCACCAAGCTCTTTAAGGCCTAATTGGAATTTGTAACCAATATAAGTTCCATGAACTGATTCATCACGAAGAATTAGTTTAATAATCTCAGCCACATTGTTTAGTTGATTATGACCTAAGTAATAAAGGGGGGTGAAGAAACCAGAGTAGAATAAGAAAGTTTCTAAAAATACACTCGAAATCTTTTTCTTCAAAGGATGTTCATCATCATGATATAACTCATAGATTCGTTTAGTTTTATTTTGAAGGAATTCTTCTGAATCACTCCAAGCAAAAATTTCATCAATTTCAGAGGGAGTATTTAAAGTCTCAAAGATTGATGAATAACTCTTAGCATGGACCGATTCCATAAATTGAATGTTATTTAACACTGCTGTCTCGTGAGGAGTACGAATATCCTTTCTGAGAGCTGCCATTCCATCTTGTGATTGAAGAGTATCTAACAGAGTTAGACCGCCAAATACGTGACCTACGACCCATTTGTGGTCTTCGTCTAATTCACGCCAGTCACTAAGATCATTTGAAATTGGAATACGGGTATCAAGCCAAAATTGTTCAGTCAACTTTTCCCAAGTAGCTTTATCAATTTGGTCTGAAATGGCATTCCAGTTGATTGCTTCATAGTTTTCCATTAAAAAATCCTCCACTTATTTAAATTGAACAGCTTTCACATTGATTTACGCCAACTTCACCATCATTATCTGTGAAGGTACGAACGTAGTAGATGGACTTGATACCTTCATGATGGGCATAGTTACGAAGGATATTAAGATCACGAGTGGTCATTTTATCAGTGCGGCCTTCCTTCCAATCATAAATTCCAGCTGGAATTGTTGAACGCATGAAGAAGGTCATACTCATCCCTTGGTCAACATGTTGTTGGGCAGCAGCGTAAATATCAATAACTTTACGCATATCAATGTCGTAAGCTGATTGGTAATATTTTAACGTATCATTGGAAAGATATGGAGCTGGGAAGTAAATTTTCCCAATTTTCTTTTCTTGACGCTCTTCAATTTTGTTAACAATGGGTTGAAGACTAGCTGTCGCATCGTTGATATAAGAGATTGAACCAGTAGGAGCAACTGCCATTCGATTTTGGTGATAAAGTCCTTCAGCCATCACATCAGTTTTAAGTTGTTTCCAATCTTCAACGCTTGGAATTTCAATTCCATTAAATAACTCTTTAACTCGATTGGATTTAGGTCCAAAATCATTTTCTACATATTTATCAAAGTAAGAACCATCAGCATATTTGCTTTTATCAAAGTTGTGGAAAACTTGATTCTTTTCTTTGGCAATCTGGTTAGAAGCTTTTAGAGTCCAATAGTTCAACAGCATAAAGTAAACACTAGTGAATTCAATCGAATCTGCTTCACCATAGTAAAGGTGGTTCTTAGCTAAGTAACCATGGAGTCCCATTGCTCCAAGACCAATGGTATGAGCAAGAGCATTTCCATTTTGGATAGAAGGAACAACGTCAATATCAGAATGATCCGTAACAAAAGTTAGTGCTCTAACCATAGTTTCGACCGATTTACCGAAGTGGGGCGTTTGCATCATATTAACAATGTTTGTTGAACCAAGGTTACAACTGATATCAGTTCCTAGTTTCGTATAGTTTTGCTTGTTATCAATTACGGATGGAGTTTGTACTTGCATAATTTCTGAGCAGAGATTACTCATTACAATTTTTCCATAAATTGGATTTTCTCGATTAGCCGTATCAACGTTAACAATGTAAGGATAGCCAGATTCCTGTTGAAGTTTAGAAATTTCATTTTCGATGTTACGGGCTTTAACTTTGAATTTCTTAATAGCAGGGTTTTTGACCATGTTGTCGTATTCTTTAGTAATATCGACGTAGGCGTAAGGTTCACCGTAAACTTTTTCCACACTATAAGGACTAAATAGATACATATCTTCGTCGTGTTTGATGAGGTCATAAAATTTATCGGGAACGACTACACCAAGTGAGAGGGTTTTAACCCGTATCTTTTCGTCGGCATTTTCCTTTTTAGCTGAAAGGAAAGATACAATGTCGGGATGGAAAACGTTTAGATATACAACACCAGCTCCCTGACGTTGTCCTAATTGATTGGCATAAGAAAAACTATCTTCTAGTAGTTTCATAACCGGAACCACACCGCTAGCAGCGCCTTCAATCCCCTTGATTGGTGCTCCCGCCTCACGAAGGTTAGTGAGGTTGATTCCGACCCCGCCACCTAATTTAGAAAGTTGAAGAGCAGAATTAATCGTACGACCAATCGAGTTCATATCGTCATTAGCTTGAATTAAGAAACATGAAACTAACTCTCCTCGATGCTTACGACCGGCATTTAAAAAACTAGGAGTAGCTGGTTGATAGCGTTGGTGAATGATTTCATCGGCAATATTCATGGCCAATTCTTCATTACCATCAGCAAAGTAGAGAGCGTTCATAGCCACGCGGTCGATGAAGTTTTCTAAATAATATTCGTTATTATTCGTTTTTAAGGCATATTGAGCGTAAAACTTATAAGCTGCCATAAACGATTGAAAGTGGAAGTCTTGTTGCTTTAAGAAGTCGTACAGTTTTTCGATAAAATCGAATGAATATTCTTCAACGAGGGCAGCCTCGATATAGTCTTCTTTGAGGAGGTAATCGAAACGTTCACGTAGAGAATCAAATTGCATGGTGTTAGCTTGAACATTCTCTTTTAGAAATGCAGCTAGAGCTTCACGATCCTTGCTTAGGGGAATTTGGTTATCAACAGGGATGTTAATTTCATTGTTTAAATCATAGTAAGTAACATCTTTTAGATCTTTTAAAGTCATAATTCGAATCCTCTCTTCAATCAAGTGAAATAAAAAAACGCTCCGCATTTACAATGTACGAATGGGGCGTCTTGAACATCTGAGTTAGCGTTGGTGGAGAACTAAATTGCTAATTTTTTTAGTAAATCAGGTCTAAAACCAGCCACAGCTTTTTCTTCAGAAAATTGAACGACTGGTACGGCTTGGAAGCCTTTAGCTTTTAAAGTGTCGATATATTCTGGATTTGCATTGATATTACGTTCTTCAAAAGTAACCCCGTTTTCGGATAAGAAGCGTTTAGTCATTTTGCATTGAATGCAGTTATTTTTAGTGTACACAATTATTTTTCTCATAATACTGATCCCCCTTGTCTCATTTATCATGGAACTAAGTATACAACATTTATTACTAAATTTGAAATAAAAAAGCACAATATGTAGAGGATATATTTTTACAATCCCACTATATATTGTGCTGGCGGTGTTTATTAAATTTTATTCTTTTTAAATTGGTAACTGAATTTACAATACGATATTATATTAATAGAGAATGGAGGACTTTTCAATGACAGATTATTATTTTACTGAAAATCCCAACGCCGAACATGACGAGAAGCATTGGAGCTACGAGCTTTTGAGTCATAAATTAAATTTTATTTCGGATCGCGGTGTTTTTTCAAAAAACACAATTGATTTTGGAACTAGGACGTTGCTTGAAGCAATACAAATTGCAGGTTCTGCTGAAAAGATTTTAGACGTGGGATGTGGATACGGTCCAATTGGCATATCACTTGCCAAAAGTTTTCCAGAGATACAAGTACAGATGACAGATGTTAACGAACGCGCGTTGGGACTCGCCAAACGAAATGCAGTTGCTAATAGCGTCGAAAAACAGACTCAAATTTATAAATCAGATGCATATGAGAATATCGATGATACGGATTTCACCACGATTATTTCTAATCCACCAGTCCGTGCAGGAAAATCGGTAGTTGAGACAATTATCGTTGAGGCTAAATCTCATTTAAAAGCAGGTGGCCAACTGGTAATCGTTCTTCAGAAAAAACAGGGGGCGCCCTCAGCTAAAAAATTAATGCAAGAAACCTTTGGGAATGTCGAAGTCCTAAAAAAGAATAAAGGATATTATATTTTAAGAAGTGCACATGAATAAGTTAACAGAGCATGAAATTAATTTTTATATGAATGAAGCAATTAAAGAGGCCCAATTCGCCAAAATGATTGATGAGGTCCCCATTGGAGCAGTGGTTGTTCATGATGGTAAAATTATTGGTCGTGGTCATAACTTAAGAGAACACTCACAGGATTCAACCACTCATGCGGAAGTCTTAGCGATTACGGAAGCTTGCGCTTATTTAAAAAGCTGGCGGCTGTGGGATTGTCAGCTTTTTGTGACCATTGAACCATGCTTAATGTGTAGTGGAACCATCATCAATTCACAATTACCTCAAGTATTTTTTGGTGCTCGAGATCCTAAAGCAGGAGCGGTTCGAAGCCTGTATACCGTACTCGAAGATACGCGTTTAAACCATCAAGTGACGGTTCATGAAGGGATTGGAGCTGACCGAGCATCGATGTTAATGAAGACGTTTTTTAAAGAAATTCGAAAAAGAAGAAAAAAAACTAAGTAAAATAGTGGAAATTTTTTTAAAATTCGAGTATCATAGTTATTGCCGTAAGGCCTTGAGGCAAGGTTGGACTTACGAATTGTGTCAGGTCCGGAAGGAAGCAGCACTAAGTATGCTCTGGCTTGTGCCTTAAGTTATTGGGTAAATTAACGAACTCTTAGTCCATTGGGCTAAGGGTTCTTTTCTTAAAAAAGCAAATATGGAAGGAAATCAAATGAGTTATCAAGCATTATACCGTGTTTGGCGGCCTCAAAAGTTTGATGATATGGTCGGTCAAGACGTCGTCACGAGGACTTTAAAAAATGCATTAATAACTGAGCAGACCAGCCATGCGTATCTATTTACTGGTCCACGAGGAACCGGAAAAACATCGGCAGCTAAGATTTTTGCTAAGGCGGTTAATTGTCACTATCTCAAAGATGGTGAGCCTTGTAATGAATGTGTGACTTGTAAAGCGATTACTGAGGGAACCTTAAACGATGTAATCGAAATTGATGCGGCCTCGAATAATGGTGTCGAAGAAATTCGCGATATTCGTGATAAGGCAAAGTATGCTCCAACTGAAGCAGACTACAAAGTCTACATTGTTGATGAAGTCCATATGCTATCAACCGGAGCATTTAATGCGTTGTTGAAAACTTTAGAAGAACCACCAGCTAATGTAATTTTTATTTTAGCAACGACGGAACCTCAAAAGATTCCATTAACCATTATTTCAAGAACACAACGTTTTGATTTTAAGCGAATTACACCAGCTCAAAGTTATGATCGCATGGTCTATATTTTGGATCAAAAGGGAATCCAGTACGATCAAAAGGCTTTAGCAATTATCGCCAAGGCTGCTGAAGGTGGGATGCGAGATGCATTAAGTATTTTGGATCAAGTGATCTCATTTGGTAACGAAGAAGTAACTTTAGATAACGCCTTATTAGTTACAGGAAGTGTTAACCAAACGCTATTAGATCAGTATTTAACGCAAATTTTTAAGCAAGAAACATCAGCGGCATTAGAAACTTTGCATCAAATTTTAGATGAGGGTAAAGATGGACAACGATTAATTGAAGACTTAATTACTGTCCAAAGAAATTTACTCTTATACCAAGAAGATCCCCAGTTGGTGCAAGAACAAAGCTTGAATGATCTATCGGAAGCTTTTACTGAAGAAGCAGCTATGGTGACTGGCGTGGAGCTGTATCAAATGATTGATACATTGAATAGTATTCAGCAACAAATGCGTTTCACGACCCACCCAGATGTCTATTTGGAAGTTTTGACGATTAAGCTATCACAACGAAAAACTGCGAAAGTTTCCACCGAAGCCCCAACCGGTTCCGTGGATAACCAAGAAGTGGAGCAGTTACGTTCAGAAGTCAGCCAATTAAAACAAGCAATTCAAAAGCTACAACAAAATGTAAAAAATACGCCAAGTAATTCACAATCAGCTCAGCCTAAACCTAAGAAAAAAGCGATAGGTGCTAAACAAGTTAAAACTCCGGCTAATTTAACTAAGATTTATCCGATCTTGGAAAATGCTACTAAGGCCAGTTTAAATACGATGCAGGAACTCTGGCGCGACTTAATGGATATGCTATCTGTTACAGAACGGGCTTTGATGCACGTTTCTAAGCCAGTTGCAGCTAGTAAAGAAGGGGTGGTCGTAGCGTTCAATTACGACTTTCTGTTTGAAAAGGCTGTCGATAATGAAGTGCTTCGTACTGAACTTCAACAAAATTTAGCTAAGTTAACTGGTTCCGATTTTAAGGTAGTTTATGTTACAGTTGAAGAGTGGCCAGAGGTGCGGTCAGGTTTCTTAAATACTCATCATTTTGATAAGAATCAAGAAAAATCTGAACCAGAGGCATCAGAGCAATCTACACCCAAAGCGGATGAAGATAATCAAGCTGTTAAAAAAGCGGTCGAATTATTTGGCTCTGAAAATGTAAATATAAAAAATGATTAAAGGATGGTAATACAAATGCGTGGTGGAATGGGAAACATGCAAAGCATGATGCGTCAAATGCAAAAGATGCAAAAAAAGGTAACAGAAGAACAAGAAAAATTAAATCAAACTGAATTTACGGGTGTGGCACCAGATGACATGGTCAAAGTTGTATTCACCGGTGATCATAGAATGAAAGACATCGTGATTAATCCTGAAGCAATCGATGAAGACGATCCAGACATGTTACAAGATTTAATTGTAGCCGCTGTAAACGACGCTATGAATCGCGTGGATAGCGAAACTAATAAAACAATGGGAAAATACACTAAGGGCATCCCTGGAATGTAATTAAGAATCGTAGGTGATAGACCGTTATGCAATATCCAGAACCGATTGCGAAATTAATCGATAGTTTCATGAAATTACCAGGTATTGGTTATAAAACGGCAACCCGACTAGCATTTTTTACGTTAGATATGGAAAAAGATGATGTAACCGAATTTGCTAAGGCACTGATTTCAGCACAACGGGACCTAAGTTTCTGTAGTATTTGTGGAAATATTACGGAAGATGATCCATGTGATATTTGTCAGGACCCTTCACGAGATCAAAAAGCGGTTTTAGTAGTCGAAGATTCTAAAGACGTAATGTCAATGGAACAGATGAAAGAATACCATGGTTTGTACCACGTGTTACATGGCGTGTTATCACCCATGGATGGTAAAGGCCCTGAAGACATCAATATTGCTGCGTTACTTACCCGTTTACAGAAGAACGAGGCCATTAAAGAAGTTATTATTGCTACAAATGCAACTCCAGAAGGGGAAGCGACAGCGATGTATATTTCAAGATTGGTTAAACCGTCCGGCATTAAAGTTACTCGTTTAGCTCACGGGTTATCGGTCGGAAGTGATATTGAATATGCGGATCAAATGACTTTATATAAGGCGGTCGAAGGCCGAACAGAAATGTAAAGCAAAATAATTAAAAGATGAGTTAATGCGATTTTACCAACGCGTTAGCTCATTTTTTTAAATTAATATGGTGATATTTTAATTAAGGTTAATAGACAGTCCTTAAAATCTAAAGTAGAATAAAAACAATAAATAATTTAAAACAAGTAAGGCGGGGAATACTGGTGAACGGGCATTTTATATCATTTGAAGGTCCAGATGGGGCCGGAAAAACAACGGTTCTGCAAGCGATGGTTGAACATTACCAACAGCGTTTGAAGGACCAATTAACAGTAACGAGGGAGCCCGGCGGAAATCCCATTTCAGAGGCAATTCGAACTATTATTTTGGATAAAAACAACACCGAGATGGATGAGCGAACGGAGGCCTTACTCTATGCGGCTGCTAGACGACAACATTTGGTGGAAACGATTTTACCAGCTTTGAAAAAAAATCATGTGGTTTTTTGTGACCGATTTGTTGATAGCTCAATTGCATATCAAGGAGCAGGCAGAAAAATTGGTACCGATGCCGTCTATCAAATGAATCTCTTTGCTACTGAAGGAGCATTACCAGAAAAAACAATTTACTTGGATGTACCATCAGAACTTGGACTAAAGCGCATTATGACTCATCGGACGGAAGATGTTGATCGGTTAGATTTAGAACAATTAGATTTTCATCAGCGAGTCCGTTCGGCATATCTAGATTTAGCTAAGAAATTTCCAGATCGGATTGTCGTAATTGATGCGAGTCAAGAACTTGATGATGTAAAAAGAGATGTAATTGAAGTGTTAGACCAAATTTTAAATTAGCGGAGGAATATTATTATGGCAACTAAGTTAGTTATCGCAATTGTACAAGATAAAGATGCAAACTATTTGAGTGATCAGTTTATTGATCAAAATGTTCGAGCAACTAAGTTATCCACAACTGGTGGTTTTCTACAATCAGGTAATACAACTTTCATGATTGGGATTGAAGAAGAACGTGTCCCAGAAGTCCTTGAAATCATCAAGAAAGCTAGTCATACCAGAGAAGAATTTATGACACCATCTGTTAACATGGACGTTAATATGGAGGGTACTACGGCCTATCCAATTAAGGTTCAAGTCGGTGGTGCAACCGTCCTTGTTCTTCCGGTAGATCAATTCGAGCGCTTCTAGTGGAAGATCTGAAAAATTTAACTAATCAGGCTGTGGAAAAACAACCTGAAATTGTTAAACGCTTTAATGAAATGATTGATAGCCAGCATTTGTCGCATGCCTACCTGCTAACCGGAGCAGGTGGGATTGGAAAAAAAGACGTCGCTCAATGGGTAGCGATGCGTCTTTTTTGTATTGACTTACAGGGATCAATGCCTTGTGGAGAATGTGAAGAGTGCACTCGAATCATATCAGGACAACATCCAGATGTTGTAGAAATTGCACCAGATGGCCAATCAATCAAGGTGGAACAAGTTCGTTTTTTAAAAGCTGAATTTTCTAAAAGCGGGGTAGAGGGCGCACGGAAAGTTTTTATTATTGAACAAGCTAATAAAATGACAACGAGTGCAGCCAATAGTTTGCTGAAGTTCATCGAAGAGCCTTCAGGAGAGGTAACGGCGTTTTTACTTGCTGAAAATAGAAGTTTGATGCTACCAACTATTGTGTCGAGAACCGAAATTATTGAACTAAAACCGTTACCTAAAGATCGATTGATTAAGGAATTGACAGAGCAAAATATAGCTGAAACGGATGCTAGAATTTTAACCCGGTTAACCAACGATACGAGTGAAATTCAAACACTGGTAGATAACAACTGGATTTTGGATGCCCATAAGGCGTTAGAAAAGTGGTTTATAACGGCCACTACTGGGGACATAACTGCATTTGTAGATGTTCAAACTCGAGTAATGGCTTTGGCTAAGGATCGATTTTATCAAGAAAAAATATTGGACTTGATGATGTTATATGCAATGGACCTGTTAGAACTAAAATTTGATCAAGAAACGATTACTTATGAAGCTAATCGACGTCAGTTACAAGAGTTAGCTGATCAGACCAACGTCCGTCAATTATTGGCTGTTGCAGATGTATTGCTGCCTTTAAAACATCAGTTAAGTCAGAATTTAAATTTTCAAAGCGTTGTGGAAAAAGCAACGATTAAAATATGTAATATATTCAAAATGAGAGGGCGATAGTGTGGATAAAAAAGATTTATTTGATCAAATAACAGAAGTCACGCGAAATACTGAGGATTTGTTAAATAAACTACACGAAACCCAAAGTGCCATGGTGGAAATCATGGAAGAAAATGCTGAACTTCAAATTGAAAATCAACATTTGAGAGAGCGTCTAAAGCAAGCAACCGCTGCTGAAAATGAAGGAACCAAGAACACAAAATATGGTTTATCAAAGTCACTTCAAAACTTAGAAAAATTATATGCGAGCGGATATCACGTTTGTAATGAATTTTACGGTAAGCATCGTCAAGATGAAGAAGAGTGCGCATTTTGTTTAACCGTCATCTATGGAGATCGCTAATATGTTAACGCAAAAAAGTTTCAGCCAATCGAATGAAGGACGATTATATCTGGTACCAACGCCGATTGGAAATTTAGAAGATATGACTTTCAGAGCAATTAATATTTTGAAAGATGTTGATTTAATCCTAGCTGAAGATACACGAAATACTCAAAAACTACTTAACCACTTTGAAATTGATACCAAACAGATGAGCTTCCATGAGCACAACACTCAACAGCGCATCCCAACAATTTTGAAAATGTTAGAAGATGGTCAACAAATTGCTCAGGTATCAGATGCGGGGATGCCGTCAATTAGTGACCCTGGTCAAGAGTTAGTAAAGGCAGCAGTATCACAACACCTTAACGTTGTACCTTTACCAGGTTCGAATGCCGGAATTACAGCATTAATTGCTTCAGGATTAGTTCCCCAACCCTTTACTTTTTATGGCTTTCTATCACGCAAAACTAAAGAGCAAAAAGAAGAGCTTGAAGTTTTAAAAAATAATCCTAATACAGTTATCTTTTACGAAGCACCGCATCGTTTAGCTAAGACCGTCAAACAAATTGGTAGTAGTTTCGGTACGACCCGTAAAATGGTTTTGGCACGCGAACTTACCAAACGCTATGAGGAGTTTATTCGTGGAAGTATTGAAGAAGTTCAGCAATGGATTGCTGAAAATGAAGTACGAGGCGAATTTGTAGTGATGGTCGAAGGAAATGATCATCCACAGGTTACTATCAATAACGAGTGGGAAAGCATGACGATTAATGAACATGTGCAAAAAATTATCGATGATGAACAAGTTAAACCAACAATTGCGATTAAACAGGTCGCTAAATTGCGAGGTTTAAGTAAACAAGAAGTTTATGACATCTATCATCAGTTAGAGCAATAGGAGAGAATAATGGCTGGAAAGATACATGAAGAACAACATTTAGTAACGCATTACGAAGGTGACCAGACCGGAACAATGAAAGTTCCCATGATTATTAACGCCATGTTGTTAACTTCGGATAATCAAAGTCAGCAACTAGGTGTCGGAAATGCAGTTGTGGATAAAACCGGATTAGGCTGGGTAATTACGCAATACGTGCTGAAAATCAAACGACTACCACGGGTTGGAGAACAAATTGTAGTAGGAACTAGAGCAGTTAATAACAATGATTATTTCTGCCAACGGGATTTTTGGGTTAAAGATCAAAAAGGTGAAGTGATTGTGGAAAACACTTCAATTTTTGTATTGATGGATCGAACAACGCGAAGAATGCACAAGCTCCTACCTGAAATTATTGAACCCTATGAAGCTGACCAGGTTAAACGTATTGTTCGTTTGCCTAAACTGGAAACCATTGAAGGAGCATCAGTTGCTAAGGATTTCAGTGTAGAATATTTTGATATTGATCCAAATCGGCATGTGAATAATGCTAAATATTTTGAATGGATTTTTAATACGGTTGATCAAGATACTCTAAATAACTATTATCCAGCGATGATTAACATTCGTTATCATGTGGAAATCCAACCTAACCAGGTTGCCCATAGCACTTTTACGATGGATCATGATACACTCAAAAGTGATCATAAAATTTTTGCTAATGACACCTTGTGTTGTGAAGCAAATGTTGAATGGAATCACCGTTAAGGTTACAATGGGCGTAGTTTAAATTTTACATTGGAGGATGAATGAATGAGTATTCTTGTAGTTGGAGGAGCCGGATATATTGGTTCACATATGGTTAAGCGATTAGTCGAACAAAATCGAGATGTAGTCGTTGTGGATAACTTATCAACTGGTCATCGTGGCGCAGTGGATAAAGGCGTAAAATTTTATGAGGGCGATATCCGAGATCATGCCTTTTTAAAGGAAGTCTTTGATCAAGAAGCAATTGACACAGTTGTGCATTTTGCTGCATTTTCAATTGTTCCTGAATCCATGGAAAAACCGCTTAAGTATTTTGATAATAATACGGCAGGAATGGTTGCTCTTCTTGAAGAAATGCGGGATCATGATGTAAAACGTATTATTTTCTCATCTACAGCTGCTACTTATGGAGTTCCTGAAAAGTCTCCGATCGAAGAAACCGACCGTCAAGCCCCTATCAATCCTTACGGTGAAAGTAAATTAATGATGGAAAAAATCATTAAATGGGCGGATCAAGCTTATGGAATCAAATTTGTAGCCCTCCGCTACTTTAACGTAGCAGGAGCCTATCCAGATGGTTCAATTGGCGAAGATCATGGACCAGAAACTCATTTAACACCAATTATCTTGCAAGTGGCTTTAGGTAAACGTGACCAATTACAAATTTTTGGTGATGACTATCATACTCCAGATGGTACGAACGTACGTGACTATGTGCACGTTTTAGATCTTGCGGATGCTCATATTTTAGCAATCGATTATCTTAAAGCAGGTAATGATAGCGACGTCTTCAACTTAGGTTCATCAACTGGTTTCTCAGTTAAAGAAATGGTTGAAGCAGCACGTGAAGCAACTGGTGAAGCCATTCCAGCTAAAATTGCGGCTCGTCGTCCTGGAGATCCAGATTCATTAATTGCTGCAAGTCAAAAAGCACGCAAAATCTTAAAATGGAATCCTCAATATGATGACGTTAAAGAAATCATTAAAACTGCGTGGAATTGGACTCAGAAACATCCCAATGGTTATGAAGACCGCTAAAATAAACGTATAAATAATTTTAATTGAGGTTATGACATAAAAATTTGTCATAACCTCTTTAATTTTGAAAGAAATGACCTTGAAAGGACGAATTTATTCTTTGTTGTCGTCATCACTATTCTGTAGGATAATATGTAGAGGAATTAAAAGGGAGCGAACTGAATGAAGATTTTAGCTATGGATACGTCCAACGTTACTTTAAGTGTAGCGGTTTTGGATTCAGAACAATTACTAGCTATGCAAACCACTAATATTAAAAGAAATCATAGTAAACAACTGATGCCAATTATTTCGCAAACTCTTGCAGAAGCAGGGATGGCACTAAACGAAATTGACCGGATTGTTGTTGCCAAAGGACCGGGCTCATATACTGGGTTACGAATCGCCGTTACTACGGCCAAAACATTAGCATTAACGTTAAATGCTGAGTTAGTAGGAGTATCTAGTTTAGAAATGTTGGTTCCTAACGCACCTCAAAATGGTTTAGTAGTCCCATTCTTTGACGCTAGAAATGGAAATGTATTCGCCGGAATTTATGAGAAAAATGGAGAACAAGTTGTAAACGTACTAGCAGACCAACATATTAGTTTTGAAAAATTATTGGCTAAGATTAATGAGTTAGGTCGACCAGTTTACTTTGTATCTTCTCAATTTGAACAATTTCAAACAATGGTAGAAAATACGTTGGTTATTGTTGCAGAACATTCTGGAAAATTAAACAGTTTACCAAATGCGCATGCATTAGGAATCTTAGGATTACAAAAAACAGAACTTGAAAATGTTTATACTTTTGTACCAGCTTATTTACGAGTGACAGAAGCAGAAAGAAATTGGAAGGAAAAGCATCCAAACGATGAAAACAAAGAATCATATGTTAGACAAATTAATTAATTGGGCTAAATACACTTTTTTTAATCGGACACGACGTTTGCGTGAGGAGGCTTTTGAAATTAAACACCACAATGTTGTAATCGAAGGTGAAAGATATTTTGTAGCGCAGGCTACTAATACCGATATTCCGGAGATATTAACGGTTGAACGTGCTGTGTATGACGGACAAACCCCTTGGGATCGAATGGCTTTTGCCAACGAATTGCGAAGAAAATTAGACCGATTATATTTAGTTATTAGGCATAATGACCAACTATTGGGCTTTATCGGAGCTTCTTTTGATGATCGTAGTAAAATGGCGCACATTACTAATGTAGCTATCTTACCGGAATATCAAAATCGTGGAATTGGATCATTTCTAATTGAGTCGATCATTAAAAAAGCTCAATTTATTGAATACAAATCAATCACTTTAGAAGTAAGAAAAAGTAATATTACAGCTCAAGCATTATATTTAAAGATTGGTTTTGAAAAGACAGGAATCAAGAAGAGGTATTATTTCGGCGATCATGAAGATGCAATTGATATGACATTAGATTTGTCGAAGTGGCGAGGAGGATATCGTGGATCAAACTAGTTTAATTTTAGCAATCGAATCAAGTTGTGATGAAACTAGTGTTGCAGTTATTAAAAATGGTGACATTATTTTATCTAACATAATTGCAACACAAATTAATAGCCATCAGCGCTTTGGCGGGGTGGTTCCGGAAGTTGCCAGTCGCCATCATATCGAGCAAATTACCATCTGCATTGAACAAGCCTTAAAGCAAGCTGAAGTACGTAAAGAGGACCTCGATGCTGTAGCAGTTACGTATGGACCCGGATTAGTTGGGGCACTTTTAGTGGGCGTTTCAGCTGCTAAAGCTTTTGCTTTTGCAAATGAATTACCATTAATCCCAGTTAATCACATGATTGGACATATCTACGCTGCACGTTTTGTAAAACCCATTGTTTTTCCAGCCTTAGCTCTCCTTGTTTCGGGGGGGCATACAGAACTAGTATATATGCCAACCGAAAATGAATTTAAAATTATCGGTGAGACTCGTGATGATGCAGCCGGTGAAGCCTATGATAAAGTGGGGCGCGTAATGGGTTTGAAGTATCCAGCGGGTAAAGCAATCGACGAACTTGCTCACCAAGGTGAAGACATCTTCAAGTTCCCACGAGCAATGGAACACGAAGATAATTTTGATTTTAGTTTCAGTGGTTTGAAGAGTGCTTTTATTAATACAGTGCATCATGCAGATCAAATTAATGAAGAACTCAGCAAAAAAGATTTAGCAGCAAGCTTCCAACAAAGCGTGGTAGATGTTATCACGGCTAAAACGGTTCGGGCTTGCGAGCAGTTAGAAATAAAACAATTAATTTTAGCTGGAGGAGTTGCAGCTAACCGTGGTTTACGGGATACTTTAGATAAAGAACTTGGCGAAAAATTTAATCATTTAGATTTCGTTAAGGCACCTTTGGATCTTTGTGGTGATAATGGAGCAATGATTGGTGCTGCTGGTGAAATGTTAATGCGACACCAAGTTTTTGCTGATATGACGTTAAATGCTGATCCAAGTTTAGAATTTGATTGGGAACCAGAAGCAATTAAGTAAAGAGTGGGTGAATAAATATGACTGAGCAAATGCATCAAGTTCATCAAGTTATTAAAAAGGAAATTGAGAATCATAATATTTATGGTGCTTCCTATAGCTTGATTACGCCAAAAGAAATTGAAAATCGTTATGAAGGTGTCCAAGGAGAAGGACCATCTGCCGTTTTATTAGATCCTTCGATGATTTATGACCTAAGTACAATGACAGAGGTAGTTGCAACCACAACTCGAATTTTTCAATTACTTGCAATTCGAGAAATTGGCTTAAAAGATCCAGTCACTAAATATTTACCTGGTTTTTCAAATCGAGATATTACAATCCTACATTTATTAACCCATACTAGTGGATTACCAGTAACGGTTAATAAATCGAAACATTTTACAGGAATCGAATTTACTAACGCACTATATTCTGTCGGTCTAGATTTTAAACCTGGTGAAAAAATGCAAGTTTCACCACTTAACTTTGTGGTGCTAGGAATTATTATTCGAACAGTAGACGGTTCCATTGATCGTGCTGTTCAAGATCGCATTTTATATCCACTAGCAATGACTAATACTGGTTTTAATTTAAACCGTCCTAAGGCTCGCTTTGTACCAACTAGAAAAGATGCTAAGCGAGGACAAATCCAAGGACAAGTTGAAGATCAATTGGGCTTGTTGTTGAATGGGGAAAGTGGTTACACTGGATTATTTTCAACCTTGAATGATTTAACAGTATTTGTTGAAATGATGTTAAACCGTGGTAATTATCAAGGAAAAGAAGTCCTTGATCCACAGCTATTTGATACGATGGAAAAATTCAACATTGATGGGCAATCACTTGGTTGGAGTCGTTTTAGCGCCAATGCTGACGTATTTTACGGCAGTAGTCCAACTGGGGTTATCGCATTTAATGTTAAGAAAAAACAAGGTATGGTTGTTCTTCATAACTTTGTGGAAAATAATCAAGTTCATGCCAAAATGTTAACAGGATTATTAAAGGTAATTCAGTAGAAAAGGTGGAAGAAAAAATGGATGATAATAAAATCTCATTGGCAACAACTCGTCGTTTACCATTATACTACCGTTGCTTGAGTGAACTAAATGAAAAAGGCGAAGATAAAGTCTCTTCAGCCGTTTTGGAACGGTTATTAAAAATCGACGCTGCAACCGTACGTCGTGATTTTTCTTATTTTGGTCAAATGGGGCGACGTGGATATGGATATGATGTGAAGATTTTATTGGAATTATTTAACGACGTTTTAAAACAAGATACAGCTGCTAATGTTGCCATTGTTGGTGTAGGTAATTTGGGGCATGCGTTAATTAACTTCAAGTTTCATAAGACGGGCAATGCTCGGATTAAAATGGCATTTGACGTTAATCCTGAGGTAGTAGGTACGATTCAAAGCGAAGTTCCGGTCTATGATATTAATGAAATCAAGCAACGTGTTAGAGATGAGAAGATTGAAGTAGCCATTTTAACAGTGCCTAATTCACAAGCACAACGGGTTACCGATTTACTTGTAGAAGCAGGCATCAAAGGAATTATGAATTTCACCACTGAAATTATTGATGTACCTTATAATGTAACTATCCATGATGTTGATTTATCTCTAGAATTACAAGCCTTGATTTACTCAATGGATCAAGATTAAAAAATACAAAAAGCTATGACTCAATTTCTAAACGACGGACAAGTCGCTTATTAAGTCATAGCTTTTTTATTTTAGTTTATAAAATATGAATTTGATTTTCTTCACATTGATCAATCATCGATTGAGGCCAGACACTAGCTTGAACTTCACCAACATGGGCTTTACCTAACAGCAACATGCAAAGACGTGATTGACCAATTCCACCGCCAATGGTGTAGGGCAGTTGATGATTCAACAACAGTTGATGATAAGGAAGATGGATTCGATCCTCTGCGTTAGCTATTTTTAGTTGTTTTAGCATCGACTCTTCACTAACTCTGATTCCCATGCTTGAAATTTCAAGGGCTTTTTGAAGAGGTTCATACCAAAATAAAATATCGCCGTTTAATTGCCAATCATCGTAATCTGGTGCGCGTCCATCATGACGTTCACCACTTTTTAGCGTCCCACCAATTTGCATTAAGAAAACGCAACCCAGTTCTTTACAGATGGCGTCCTCGCGTTCTTTAGGAGTTAATTTCGGAAAACGATCCTCTAATTCTTGGGTAGTGACAAAATGAATTTGATCAGGAAGATGATAGACGGCTTCAGGATATTTATACCAAACTTCGTGCTCCATGTGTTTGATTACTTTAAAAATTGTTTGAACTGTTGCTTTAAGGGTAGTTAGATTACGCTCACTTTGATCGATAACTTTTTCCCAGTCCCATTGATCAACATAGATGGAATGAATATTATCAAGATCTTCGTCTTTACGAATGGCATTCATATTAGTATAAAGTCCACTGTGCATCTCGAAACCAAAGCGTTTCAAAGCAACTCTTTTCCATTTAGCTAGAGAGTGGACGATTTCGATGCTGGTTTCAGGCATATCTTGCATAGAGAAGGAAACTGGGGTTTCAACTCCATTTAAATTATCGTTTAACCCAGTGGCACTAGGAACGAACATTGGTGCAGAGAGACGTGAGAGGTTGAGTTCTTTTCCAAATTCATCTTGAAAAGTTTCGCGGATGTAGCGAATGGCCTCTTGGGTTTGACGTACTGATAATTTTGGATCGTATGATGCAGGAATAATTAAATCCATAATTGATTCTCCTTTAATAAATTAGATTTTAAGGATAAAAGAAAAAGCCTTTCATCCATGACAAGGGACGAAAGACTTTCCGCGGTACCACCCAAGTTGCCTATATTTAATAAGCCACCTCAATAAGAGTACAAACATACTCCTCCGATTGGTAACGTACCGGTCACGTCTAAGCCTACTTTAGCCTATGCTATTTCAGTTAGAAACTAAGAAAGTGTTATTCAAAAGTATCAGGGTCTGATTGGGTTCCCACTTATCCCAACTCACTGACAGAATGATAAATTCTACTCGTCTCTCTTTTTGTCTTCATTGATTTTTAATTTGATTATCATATTATCATAAGAAACTGAAGTTGTAAAACATAAATTTGTTTTTTAAAACTATATTAATTTCCAAAAAGCTTTGATGTAGCTAAATACTGCATTAAGGCTTTTTTTATTAATTTCCGAGCTTTTAATTAACGTGTCGAACTGTTTATTTTTCAAAAACGAACTTTTTATTAAAAAATAAAATAAAAAGTTCGTAAAATATCTTGATAAAACTAATTTTACTTGTTACACTGAACTTGAAATTTGATACAGCATTTAAATATGGAAGGGAATTGTCATGAGAAAAGTCGCAGTAGTTATGGGTTCAATTTCTGATTGGTCAACCATGAAACTGGCCACAGACATACTTGATGAATTTGAAGTCGATTATGATCGTCATATTATTTCAGCACATCGGATGCCGAAAGTATTACAGAAGTTTGGTGAACAAGCACAAGAAAATGGATATGCCGTGCTGATTGCAGGAGCTGGCGGAGCAGCTCATTTACCGGGAATGTTAGCAGCCAACACAATTTCACCTGTAATTGGGGTTCCTATTGAAAGTCATGCATTACACGGAATGGATTCATTACTATCAATTGTCCAAATGCCTAGTGGAGTCCCCGTTGCGACTACGGCTATTGGGAGTGCAGGTGCTAAAAATGCCGCTTTATTAGCAGCTGAAATTTTAGCGTTAATCGATAAAAAAGTTGCTGAAAAATTAATTGAATTCCGTCAAAAACAGACTCAGGAGGCTATTGAGAGTGAAAAGCAATTCTGAAAAAGGGATTATTTTACCGCCGGCAACAATTGGGATTATTGGTGGTGGGCAGTTAGGTCAAATGATGGCGTTAGCGGCTAAAGCTATGGGATATAAGGTGGGGGTTCTAGATCCTACGCGAGATTGCCCAACCAGCCAAGTTTGTGATTTTCAGATTGTAGCCGAATATACTGACCATCACGCCTTAATGCAAATGGCGGGGCGGAGCGATGTTTTAACTTATGAATTTGAGAATGTTGATTTAGCTAGTTTGAAAGTAGCACAAGAATTGGTAACCATTCCGCAAGGAACCAACTTACTAGCTATTACTGGAGACCGAATCCGAGAAAAAAATTTTTTGAGCAGTCATGGAATTCCGGTTACCTCCTATCAAGTTGTTGAAAAGCCTACTGATTTAGAAGTAGCAATTGCTAAATTAGGTTATCCAAGCATTTTGAAAACTAGTGAAGGAGGTTACGACGGACATGGACAACAAGATATTAATTCCGAAGCGGATTTACTTGCTGGACAACGTTTAGTAGCCCAAGCTCCATGTATATTGGAACAACGTCAAAATTTTACTAAAGAATTATCTGTCATGGTAACGCGCAGCCGCGAAGGAATCGTCCAATGTTTTCCAGTAGCCGAGAATGAACATCAGCACCACATTCTACATCAAAGCATTGTACCAGCCCGGGTTTCTCAAAACGTACAAGACAATGCTCGAAAAATTGCTCAAAAAATTGCTCAGAAATTAGAACTAAGGGGCGTTTTAGGAATCGAATTTTTTATGCTAGAAAATGGCCAATTATTGGTTAATGAAATGGCACCAAGGCCACATAATTCGGGACATTATTCCATCGAAGCATGTAATATTTCACAGTTCGAAGCTCACATTCGGAGCATTTGTGGATTGGCTTTACCAAAAGTCACACAAACTACACCAGCGGTGATGGTAAATCTTCTCGGGCAGCACCTTGAAGCTGCTCGTCAGAAGTTAGTTCAAAGACCCGATTGGCATTTTCATGACTATGGGAAAGCCGAAAGTCGAGTGAATCGAAAAATGGGACACATCACAATATTAGGTGATATTCAAAAAAGCTTAGATTCAATTAAATCAGAAAATATTTGGGAGATAAAATAATGAAGAAGACCACGTTGATTAAAGAAGGCAAAGCAAAAAGACTTTACAATACAGATGAAAAGGATTTGGTGTGGGTTGAATATATGGATCAAGCAACTGCCCTAAATGGAAAACGTAAAGATCACATTGCTGGTAAAGGTGAATTGAATAACCAAATCGATTGTATTTTATTCGAGCAATTAGTTGCAAAAGGGATTCACACGGACTTTGTCCAAAAACTTTCAAACAACGAACAATTGAATCGTAAAGTAAAAATTATTCCACTAGAGGTAGTCGTGCGTAACGCGGCATCAGGCAGTTTCCAACGTAAGTTTGATGTTTCGTATCTACAAGCATTTGACCAGCCTGTTGTGGAATTTTTTTATAAATCTGATGAATTAGATGACCCATTTATTAATACTAATCAAGCAATTGCGTTGAAAATCATTGACTTAGAAGAGAGTCAACGATTGGAAAAGATGGCGTTAGAAATTAATCAAATTTTAAAAGAACGCTTTGCTAAAGCCCATTTGCAACTGGTTGATTTTAAGGTTGAATTTGGTAAAACCGCAGATGACGAAATTGTATTAGCAGATGAAATATCACCAGACTCATGTCGCTTGGTTGATTTAACAACTAAAGAATCACTTGATAAAGATGTTTTTCGTAAAAAAACTGGAGATTTAGTGACCGTCTATCAGGAAGTTTTAAATCGCTTGAATAATTCACAGGAGGAAGTTCATGTATAACGCCAAAATTTACGTTACTTACAAAGAATCGATCTTAGATCCCCAAGGAGAAGCAATTAAAACAGCGTTACATCGATTAAACTACGAAAATGTTAAAGCTGTAACTGTCGGAAAATATTTTGAAATAAAAATTGAAGATCATGGTCAAAATATTGAAGAGCAAGTTAGAAAAATGAGTGATGAGCTACTAGCAAACATTAACATGGAAACTTATCGATTTGAGATTAGCAGGATTGAGGAGGACTAGCAATGATTTACAGCATTATTCGTTTTCCAGGGTCTAATTGTGATTGGGATATGTACTATGTTTTGCGCGACGTTATGAACGTTGTGCCTCAATTTGTGGACTATCGCGAAAAATCCTTACCGCAAGATACAGTTGCAGTCTTAATTCCAGGCGGTTTTTCATATGGTGACTACTTACGAAGCGGCGCAATCGCACGTTTTTCTCCCATCATGGATGCTGTAAAAAAATTTGCCTATGCGGGAAACCCAGTAATTGGAATTTGTAACGGATTTCAAATTTTAACCGAAGCCGGGCTGCTTCCGGGGGCCTTGCGATCGAATGATAGTTTGAATTTTATTTGTAAACCACAAAAATTAGTGGTTGAAAATAATCAGACTATCTTTACCAAACGTTTTGATTTAAAACAGACCGTAATGTTTCCCATTGCCCATGGTGAAGGTAACTATTATTGTGATTCGGCTACTTTACAAGACTTAAAGGATCATCATCAAATTGTTTTACGTTATCAAAATAATCCCAACGGAAGTACAGACGATATTGCGGGAATTATCAATCAGAAAGGCAATGTGCTAGGGATGATGCCCCATCCTGAACGCGCTAGTGAAGCCGTCCTAGGTGGCGAAGATGGCAAAATGCTGTTCCAAAGTTTAATTGAAAGCATGACGCAAAATGTTTAATTAAAGGAGTTTTCGCAATGATGAAGAAATTAACACCTACCGAAATTCGAGATCAAAAATTGTATTTGCAATGGGGGATAAGCGAAGACGAATATCAGAAAATCAATGATGCTTTAGGGCGCCTACCTAATTTTACAGAAACGGGTTTGTTCGCTGCGATGTGGAGTGAGCATTGTGCATATAAAAATTCTAAACCCCTCTTAAAACAATTTCCAACAACGGGTTCACAGATTTTACAAGGGCCCGGGGAAGGAGCTGGAATTGTTGATATTGGTAACAATCAAGCGGTGGTCTTTAAAGCAGAAAGTCATAATCACCCTACGGCAGTGGAGCCTTATCAAGGAGCGGCTACTGGAGTTGGAGGAATTATTCGTGATATTTTTTCCATGGGAGCGCGTCCGATTGCATTAATGGACAGTTTACATTTCGGTGAATTGAATGATGCCCATACTAAGTATCTTGTTGACCAGACAATAGCTGGAATCGGCGATTACGGTAATTGTATGGGAATACCTACAGTAGGAGGGGAAACGACCTTCGATACAATTTATCAAAACAATCCAGTCATGAACGCAATGTGTGTGGGGTTATTGGATATCAACGACCAACAAAAAGGAGCGGCTGCTGGTGTAGGTAATGCCATTTACTACGTGGGGGCTAAAACGGGACGTGATGGAATTCAAGGAGCCATTTTTGCTTCAACCGAATTTAGTGACGAACAAGAAACGCAACGTTCAGCCGTCCAGGTTGGAGATCCTTTTGCTGAAAAACAACTAATGGAAGCGTGTCTAGAACTGATTCATAACCATTCCGAATATCTAGTGGGAATTCAAGATATGGGAGCAGCGGGGTTGATTTCATCATCTGCAGAAATGGCTGCTAAAGCTGGATATGGAATGCATTTGAATTTGGATTTAGTTCCACAACGTGAAGAAGAAATGATCCCTTATGAATTAATGCTATCTGAATCTCAGGAACGGATGCTGCTCTGTGTCAAACAAGGATTTGAACCCGCAGTTGAAGCACTATTTGCTAAATACGAGAGCGAAGCAGTAAAAATTGGTGAAGTTACTGCAGGTGACCGCTATCAATTAACCTTTAAGGGCGTTCAAGTTGCTGATGTACCAGTGCATGCTTTGGTGGATGAAGCCCCAGTTTACCATCAACCAAGTCAGAAACCTCAGCATATCAGTGAAACTAAAAAGCAACAGTATCAACCTAAAATTGAAAATTTAACTAAAACCTTCCAAGCGATGTTGCAACAACCCACAATTGCGCATAAAGGTGCTATTTTTGAACGGTATGACTCTCAAGTTCAAACTAATACAATTTCAACGACACAAAGTGATGCGGCAGTGGTTCGTATTCGAGGAACTCAGAAAACTTTGGCGATGACGACCGATGCTAATCCGCGTTATTTGTATTTAGATCCCTATTATGGTGGACAAATCGCGGTCAGTGAGGCCGCTCGAAACATAGTTGCTACAGGTGGAATACCATTGGCAATTACCGACTGTTTGAACTTTGGTAGCCCCGAAGACCCAGAAAGTTTCTATGAATTAGAACAGGCTACTAAAGGGATGACGGAGGCTTGTAAATTATTTGATACACCCGTCATTTCAGGTAATGTCTCACTTTATAATGAATCCAACCAACAACCCATTTATCCAACACCAATGGTTGGAATGGTTGGTTTAATTGAAAATCCAGCTTGGATAACAACCATAGATTTTAAAAAATCTGGTGATTTAATTTATATTTTGGGAGAAACAACAGCAGAACTTAATGGTAGTGAATTACAAAAAATGCAACTCGGACATGTTGAAGGTCCATTATTTAATTTCGATTTACGCTATGAACAGGAGCAACAAGAATTGTTGACTCAGTTAATTCACGCGGAACTTTTGAATAGTGCGCATGACTTAGCCGAAGGTGGCTTAGCCGTTGGTTTAGCTGAATGCGCGTTCGCTAGTGAGTTAGGATGTGACGTCAAGACTAATTTAACAGCTACAGAACTATTTGCCGAAAATCAGGCCCGCTTTATTGTGACGATTGCTCCAGATAAACAAAAGATTTTTGAAGCACAAGTGGCAAACAGAGCAACTTTAATCGGCCAAGTTGGCGGTAAGCGGATCAAAATTGCAACGATGGATGATGTAATTGATGTTGATTTGAAAAATACTAAGGAGAGTTGGAAGGGAGCCCTAGCATGGCAGCTGAATTAAAGGGTCTAAACGAAGAATGCGGTGTTTTTGGTATTTGGAATGATTCAGAAGCTGCCCAACGGACCTACTTCGGACTTCACAGCTTACAACATCGAGGCCAAGAAGGTGCTGGTATTGTCGTTCGTAATCAAGAAGGACAGTTGAAAATTCATAAAGGAAAGGGGCTTTTGGCAGATGTATTTAGATGTCCCGATGATTTGGCACAGCTGATTGGGCCGAGTGCGATTGGTCATGTGCGCTATGGAACAGCTGGAAACCGAGGAATTGAAAATATCCAACCGTTACTTTTCCACTACTTACAGGGAGATGTGGCGATGGCCCATAATGGTAATTTAACCAATGCAGTTAGTTTACGACGCGAATTAGAAAAAAGTGGTGCTACTTTTCAATCTAATTCTGATACGGAAGTACTAATGCATTTAATTCAGCATCAAAAAGGTCCAACTTTTATTGAAAAATTAAAAGCGAGTTTAAAACAAATTCAAGGTGGATTTGCTTACTTAATCCTTACCAAAGATGCACTGTACGCGGCCCTTGATCCGAATGGTTTTCGGCCCTTAGTAATTGGAAAATTAGCTAACGGTTCGTATGTTGTTGCTAGTGAAACCTGTGCTTTAGATGCGGTCGGAGCAACCTTGGTTCGAAATGTTGAACCGGGACAGTTAGTTCAAATTGATCACCATGGGCTTCAGATTAGTAATTTTACTACTAAAACCCAGTTATCAATTTGTTCGATGGAATACATTTATTTTGCGCGACCCGATTCAAATCTTTATGGCGTTAATGTTCATCTCGCTCGTCAACGGATGGGTCAACGATTGGCAAAAGAAAACCCCATTAAGGTCGATATGGTGGTGGGGGTGCCGAACTCTTCGTTATCAGCAGCATCTGGAGTGGCCGAACAACTAGGCGTTCCCAATGAAATGGGATTAATTAAAAATCAATATAGTAGTAGGACTTTTATTCAACCGACCCAAGCACTACGTGAACAGGGAGTGAAGATGAAATTATCTGCATTAAAAGCAGTAATTGCGGGGAAAGATGTGGCATTAGTTGACGATTCAATCGTGCGGGGTACCACCAGTCAGTATATTGTGAAAATGTTAAAAAATGCAGGAGCTAAGTCGGTGCATTTGATGATAAGTTCTCCACCACTTAAATATCCATGTTTTTATGGAATTGATATTGAACATACACGTGAATTGATGGCTGCTAATTATACGGTAAGTGAGATGTGTCAGAAAATTGGAGCAGATTCACTGCATTTTTTGAGCCTGCCAGGTTTAATTGAGGCGATTGGTTTACATCAAGATGCCCCTAATGATGGCTTATGTGTAGCGTATTTTGATGGTAAATATCCCACCCCCCTTTATGATTATGAAAAAGATTTTGAGATCCCTAAAACAGCTAACGACTTTACATTATCAGCAATGGCCCAAGTGGAGGAAAAATAATGGTAGAAAGTGCTTATGAAAAAGCAGGTGTGAATATTACAGCTGGTGAAGAACTTGTAGCTGATCTAAAGCAAAAATTAGGTGCTCCAGACCCTCATGTTCTAGGCGGACTTGGCAGTTTTGCTGGATGTTACCAGTTATCAAAAGATCAATTGGATCAGCCGGTTTTAGTAGCGGGAAGTGATGGAGTGGGAACCAAAGTGCTTTTAGCGGCCCAGTCAGGTCAAGTTGAAACGATTGGGCAAGATTTGGTTGCCATGTGTGTAAATGACTTATTGGCGCAAGGGGCGTTGCCATTATTCTTTTTAGATTATTTAGCACTATCACATTTAGAGAAAAATCAGGTTCAAAAGATTTTAAACGGAATTTTAAAAGCCTGCCAGGCTCAGTCAATCACCCTGTTAGGTGGAGAGACGGCTGAAATGCCTGGAATTTATCAGAAACACCATTTTGATTTAGCCGGTTTTGCTGTGGGACTAACTGCTAAACGTGATTTACTCCAAGCAAAAAATGTCCACAATGGAGATTATTTAATTGGTCTTCCCTCCAGTGGATTACATAGTAATGGTTATTCGTTAGTTCGTAAAATTTTATTTGAAGATCATGATTTCCAGTTCGATGATCAGTTGGCAGGATTAAATGATAGTTTGATTGAAGAATTGATGCAACCCACCCGTCTTTACGTCAACGTGATTCGGCCACTTTTAAAACAAAAATTGGTCAGCGGAATCGCCCATATTACCGGTGGAGGATTATTAGATAACGTTCCGCGAATGTTACAAGATCAGCAACAGGCTGAATTTAAGTTGGATAGTTGGGAAAAGCCGGCAATTTTTAAAATCCTAGCGGAACTTGGAAAGCTATCCCAGACAGATTGTTATGAAACTTTTAACATGGGGATTGGAATGGTACTAGCTGTTAGTCCCAACAATTATGCCAGAGTGGTAGCAGAACTTGAACAACAGAAAGAAACATATTTTAAGATTGGTAAAGTGAAAAAACGGGAGAAAGATGCACCAGTGGTTTATCTTTCGGGAGGGAGCAGATGATTAATATTGCGGTTTTTGCATCAGGAACAGGGACTAATTTTATGGCATTACACCAACATATTCGAGAAACAAAAGTTCCCATTAAAATTGCATGCTTAATTTGTGACCAACCCAATGCGCCGGTTGTTACTAAAGCTGATGAGTTAGGAATTCCAGTCTGGACCCATCATTTGAGAGAATTTGAAGATAAAGTGAGCTATGAAAAGGCGATTTTACGTGAGCTAAAAAAATATAATTTAGCATTAATCATTTTAGCTGGGTACATGAAGATTGTTACCAAAGTTTTGTTAGAGGCTTATCCACATGCCATTCTTAATATCCATCCAGCGCTGTTACCATCGTTTCCAGGGCGCCATGGAATTGAGGATGCGTTTGAATATGGAGTAAAAATTACGGGAGTAACGATTCACTGGATTGACGGAGGGATTGATACTGGCCCGATTATTGCTCAGCAACCTGTACCGATTTTACAAGGGGATGATGCGGAGCATTTAGCTCAACGTATTCATCAAGTTGAACATGATTTATATTTTAAAAGCATCTGCCAAGTATTAAAACAGAGAAAGTTGATTAACTAAGGAGAGATTAACCCATGAAAACTGCATTACTAAGTGTGTCAGATAAAACTGGAATCGTTGAATTTGCTAGAGGTTTAGTTAAGGCAGATTTTAGAATCGTATCAACGGGTGGAACTAAAAAAGTTTTGGAAGAGGCTGGATTATCTATTGTTAGTGTTGAAGCTATTACTAACTTTCCAGAAATGTTGGACGGACGAGTTAAGACGCTACATCCTGCCATTCACGGAGGATTGTTAGCGCGCCGTGACTTACCGGAACATTTGGCAGCCCTCAAAGAACATAATATTGATTTGATTGATCTAGTTTGTGTTAATCTTTATCCGTTTAAATCGACTATTATGCAAAATGGAGTGACGGAAGCAGAAGCAATTGAACAAATTGATATTGGCGGTCCTAGTATGTTACGCTCAGCGGCTAAAAATTTTGCATCAGTTTTACCCGTAGTTGATCCTAAAGATTATCAACCAGTTTTAGCTGCACTAGCCCATCAGACGGACGATGTTAAATTTCGGCGAGTGTTAGCTTTGAAGGTCTTTCAGCATACTGCTGCTTATGACACTTTGATTGCTCAATATCTTGGACAAAACGGTGAAATTTTCCCAGATGAACTTACCAAGACTTATACTAAAAAACAAGTAATGCGTTATGGCGAAAATAGTCATCAAAAAGCAGCCTTTTATGAAGATGCGCTGCCTGTACCATTTTCGATTGCTCAAGCTCAACAATTGCACGGCAAAGCATTATCATACAATAACATCAAGGATGCTGATGCCGCTTTAAAAATGAGCGCCGAATTTAATCAACCAGCCGTGGTTGCGGTTAAGCATATGAATCCATGTGGAATTGGATTAGGTCAAAATATTGAAGAAGCTTGGGACCGCGCTTATGAAGCAGACTCGATGTCAATTTTTGGTGGGATTATCGTCTTAAATCGACCAGTAGATTTAGCGACAGCAGAAAAAATGCATAAACTTTTTCTTGAAATTATTATTGCACCTAGTTTTGAAAAAGAAGCTTTTACAGTTTTAGCTCAAAAAAAGAATTTACGGATTATGACGGTCGATTTTAATCAACATCAGGATGCTAAAGAACTTGAAACAGTTTCAGTAATGGGCGGGCTCTTGGTTCAAGAACAGGATGCGGTAGTTGAAACGGCGACTGACTTCAAAGTGGTTTCTAAACGTCAGCCAACGGAAAGTGAACTTAAGGCAATGGTATTTGGTCAAACCGTTGTTAAACACGTTAAAAGTAATGCAATTGTGATTACAACTGATCAACAAACCTTAGGGATTGGTGCAGGCCAAATGAATCGAATTGGTTCGGTTGAAATTGCGGTTAAACAGGCTGAAGGTTCAGCCAATTTTAAAAATGCGGTGATGGCTTCGGATGCATTTTTCCCTATGGAAGATTGTGTTGAATATGCTGCTAAACATGGAATTAAAGCTATCGTTGAACCTGGTGGAAGTATCAAAGATCAAGCTTCAATTGATAAGGCGGATGAGTTAGGAATTTCATTAATATTTAGTGGACGTCGTCACTTTAGACATTAAGCGGAGGTACCAGATGGCAAAAGTACTTGTGGTTGGAAATGGTGCAAGGGAGCACGTTCTTGGACGTCAGCTATTGAAAAGTAATCAAGTAGAAAAAGTTTACTGTGCACCCGGAAATCCAGGGATGTTGGAAAGTGGCATTGAAATTATTCCTATTGGCGTCACAGATTTTGGGAAATTAGTTGAGTTCGTCCAGAAACAGGGTATTGATTTGACGGTTGTCGGACCAGAACAACCTTTACAGCAAGGAATTGTAGATTATTTTAGTACTGCGGGGTTAACGATTTTTGGACCGACTCAAGCAGCCGCTAAACTAGAAAGTTCCAAAGAATTTGCTAAAAAGATTATGCAAGAAGCGGGGGTCCCCACGGCTAGTTATGTTAGTTATCAAAATGAAGTTGCCGCAATCAAAGGGCTAGCGAAAAATAGTTATCCACTGGTAATTAAATCGGATGGCTTAGCGGCTGGAAAAGGGGTCGTTATTGCTAAAAATCAGGAAGAAGCTACGACAACGATTCATAAAATGTTGGGTGAACATCAATTTGATAGTAAGTCCATTATTATCGAAGAATTTTTAACGGGACAGGAATTTTCCTTGATGGCTTTTATTCAAGATGAGCAAATTATTCCCATGCCTCTATCGCAAGACCACAAGGCAGCTTATGATGGTGACGAAGGTCCCAATACAGGGGGGATGGGAGCGTATAGTCCCTTGCAGCATTTTCCAAGTGATTTGGTTAATGAAGGTGTGGAAAAAATTATTCGTCCTATTATTCGAACACTTAAAAAGAAGAATATTGCTTTTTGTGGGATTCTATACGCTGGTCTAATAATGACAGACTCCGGTCCTAAAGTGATTGAATTTAATGTACGGTTGGGTGATCCTGAAACGGTGGTAGTATTACCGCAGCTACAAAGTGATTTATACGAAATGTTGCAGGGATTGCTCCACCACCAAGTGCCAGTGGTTAAATGGCAAAAAGACCAGGTTTACTTAGGAGTAGTAATTAGTTCGCAAACTTATCCGCAAGCTTCGGCAAGGGGAGTTGAACTAGCAGATTTTAATTACCTTCCATCCAATATTACAGTTAATTATGCGGGCGTTAGTTGCAATCGAGACGGTCAATTAATTAGTAATGGGGGACGAATCCTATGTTTGACCACTGGAGCGAGCAATATTACGAAAGCTCAAGCAATATTGTACGGATGGTTAAATCAGCATCCAATTCTGGGCTTACGTTATCGAAGTGATATTGGAGATAAAGCAAAATAAAAAATAACCATGGAAGAACGATGACGGCGACTTAAAATAATTCGATTCCATGGTTTTTTTAACTAAAAAATTAGTAACATTTAATACTATATAAAGTGTAAAACGTTTTAAGTAAGTGCTATAATTAATCGTAAGTGTGGTATAGATATAGTAAAGAAGTAACGAGATAATTTTTACTTGTCATTGAGTGATTTCCCAAACAAACTGAACAGGGTTTGAAGTCGTAAATATGGATATTATGCTAGTTGTACTTGATAAATTAAGAACGATCGGTATATCAGAAGATTGGATTCAGATGGTTTGGAAGATTAGGACGATGACAGAGTAAAGCAAGATTATTTGATGAACATTTTAAGTAATCGGTTTAGTCATGATTTTAATGAGCACTAACTTAAGAAATGTGGTTTGTATACTTCTTTTATGAAATTTAATCGATACATCATTTATTGGTTTAATGGAAATTTTGATAGTGAAATTACGACGGATGAGTTAATTAACTTGTCCGTTTTGTGAGTAGTATGTTATCTAAATATTTTTAATGTAAGATATCCAAAATAATGTATGAACTTAGAGTACCCAGTAATATTCAGCTTTTAAAAAAAGAAGAAATAAATTTAATGTTTTGGGAGAAGTTATAAAAATGGTTGTTCAACATGATGAAATCAAAAAATTATTAAAGGGTAATAACTTAGATAGCACTAACGAATGGATTGTCTATGGTACCAAAGGTGAAAGGGGATATTGGATTGCGTTGAGTGATCGGGGGGTTACCCTGTTGCCTGTTGCTCAGCAAGGAAATCTAACCGGGGAAATTATCCCCTTCGATAATCAAAAAATTAAAAGTATTGCCTTAAAAAAGAGCATTCTATCGAATAAGCTCATAATTGTGGATACTAAAAATAAAAAACATGTTCTAAAAGTAGCTACTCGCCATCTGGGAAATAAACATCATCATGAAGACTTTTTAAAAATTATTGAAAAATATAAAAAATAAAAAAAACGATTTTAAGTGTCGATGAGGACATTAACTGTTATCTTAGAATTTTTGTCTCAATTCGGAAGATATCATAGTTACTTAAAATCGTTTTTTTATTTTAATCATTTAAGTTATAGCGTAATTTCATGTGAGCTGATCCTAATGTTACCATGTCACCAAGTAATTTAGTTTGACGGGTAAAGGATTCTGTAGCTAGTTGTTCATTAGCTTGTTCAAGAAATTGAGTTGGGTTAGTTTGGTGCTTGATTGCCCGATCAGTTTCATTTTGAATTCGACGATAAATACCAGTGGTTTCAAGTTCGAAGGTGTTCCGAAGATCAACGTATAAGTCGTAATCTGTATCACCTAAAAGAGCGGTAGTACAGCTCAGCCAATACATGTTGTTCATATCAAATGTACCAGTTGCATTCTTATAGACAGCTGGTGTGTCGGTGACATGAGCGTAAAAAGGAACTACCGTGTTGAACGTGTTGGCTCCGTATGCAAGCCAGTGAATGCCGGCAATTTCTGCTGGAACATGGTTTCGGATTTGAAGGATGTGGACATTATGATTCCGATTGATACCGATTGGACGAAAGAGGGTCTTTTGGTCTTCAGTACCGTTACCATATGGATCAAATTCCGTATTTTCAAAGTGGGAGCTCAAAACAAACTTAACGTCTTCAATAGAGATCTTTTTGTTAGCATGACAGATAAAAGGTAAATCTTGCTCCATGGGATCATTTTCAATCTCAGGGTTGAAGTATTTCTGGCCATACCAAGTACGGGGATTATTGTAAACAGTATCTTTAATAGAAGCACTACCAAAGATATGACGGAAATTATAACCGTCAAAATCAGGATTTAAGTGATATTCATCAATTAAATCTTTTAAATCAGCTGAGCATAGCGTGTCATCAGATTCAAAATCAAATTGATCGATATTCATACGGTTAGGTGCCACAACGTAGGCGTCATCTGGTATACGAACGGCAGCCCAATGATGGCCACCAATCGTCTCCAACCACCAAACTTCTTCGTTATCAGAAAAAGCGATACCATTAGGTTCATATGTTCCAAACTTTTCTAAAAGAGCGCCTAAGCGTTTAACACCTTCACGTGCGCTGTGAATATATGGAAGGACGAGCGTAACAATGTCTTCTTCACCAATTCCATTCTCTACGAAGGGGTCCATACCTAAGACACGTGAATTAGTAGTGATTGTCTCGGTTGCAGACATGGCAATATTTTCACTATTAATCCCCGCTGCAGGCCAGATTCCGTTAGTTAAAATGGAATTTGGCATTGATGTGTAACTCAAAGGCTGATCAGGAAGCTTGATTTTAACACCACTGATAACGGCTTGGTAATCACGTGGTTGTTCCTCGGGGTTAACGACCACGAAACGTTGAGGATCAAGAGCTTCATGACCATCATCATTACGGGAAATAATCGTTGAACCATCAATAGAAGCATCTTTACCGACCAAAATGGTCGTGCAAGAACCTTTAATTTTCTTATTCATAGATTAAAAACCTCCTAAAAATTTGTTATTTTCTATTATAGCGCTTTTAAATTGTTTTTGGTAACGAACGATAAAACGTTTTAAAAATAATAACGTTCGTATTTTTGTTTTAATGAAAAGGTTAATGTGCTAAAATGTTCGTTGTAGCTATCTTAATAATTACGTGGAGTTGGAGGAAATATGGAAGATATACAAAAACAAGGTGCCAAAAATGTTGAACTATCAACACCAAAGACGATTTTATTAGCTTTTCAGCATTTACTGGCAATGTATGCCGGAGATATATTGGTTCCATTATTAATTGGGGCGGCGCTTAAGTTTAATGCGCAACAGATGACCTATTTAATCTCAGTAGATATTTTCATGTGTGGAGTTGCCACTTTTTTACAGGTTAAACGCACTCCACTAACTGGGATTGCTTTACCAGTTGTTTTAGGATCAGCAGTTGAATACTTGGCACCGATGGAGCACATTGGTAATACAATGGGCTGGGGGTATATGTATGGTGGAGTAATTGCAGCCGGAATTTTTGTGTTTTTAATTAGCGGATTATTTGCTAGTTTAAGAAAATTTTTTCCAATCGTTGTGACGGGCTCTTTGATTACTTTAATTGGGTTTACCTTAATCCCCGTTGCTTTCCAGAACATTGGTGGTGGAAACGTTGCTGATAAAAACTTTGGAAGTTCTTCTAACTTAATTTTAGGATTTTTAACAGCTTTAGTTATTATTTTAATTCAAGTTTTTGCGCACGGATTCATCAAACGCATTTCAGTTTTGATCGGAATTATCGTTGGCTCAGTGATAGCAGTGGTAATGGGACTAATCGATCCTACACCAATCAGCCAAGCTCACTGGATTCAAATTCCAATGCCTTTTTATTTTGCAACTCCCAAATTTGAATGGTCCTCAATTTTAACCATGCTCTTGGCAGCAGTAACTTGTATGATTGAATCAACGGGAGTTTACTTTGCTTTAGCAGATATTACCAAACGGAATCTGACAGCCGATGATTTAAAACGAGGATATCGTTCAGAAGGAATTGCAGCCATTTTAGGCGGGATATTCAATACCTTCCCATATTCAACTTTTTCACAGAATGTGGGAATTGTGCAATTATCTGGAATTAAGAAATTAAAACCAATTTATTTCTCTGCTGGAATGCTTTTGATTTTAGGATTGATTCCTAAGTTTAGCGCGATTGCTACATTAATCCCGACATCTGTATTAGGTGGAGCAATGTTAGTAATGTTTGGGATGGTGGGTGCCCAAGGAATTAAAATGCTAGCTAACGTTAAAATGACCGTTAATAATTTATTGGTAATTGCTGTATCGATTGGAATTGGTTTAGGTGTAACTACTCAACCAACGCTCTTCCACATTTTACCAACCTCAGTTCAAACAATTTTAGATAATGGGATGGTAGTAGGCTGTATCACAGCAATTATTATGAATATTCTATTGAACGGTAACCAAGCCGTTGATAGAGAATAGTTTAATTTAAAATATATAATTAAAAACAAGAGATGATACTATTTGGTATGGTCTCTTGTTTTATTTTCTGAGTATAATGGAAGAAAAACGATGGAGCGGGTCTCATGAAGTTAAATGTCGAGTTGAAGGAACATTGGACTAACATTATTTCAAAAGAAGATGCAATCGAAATTAAGATTTATGATGGAACTAAATCTCCAGTTGTTAACCATTCTGGTATTGGAATTTTACTATTTAAGGGAAAAGTTAAAAATATTTTTCAAGTAGAAAAAGAGTTAGAAGTGAAGGGGAATCGTTGGGACCGATTAATTTTAATTTCTATTCCTGCTAACTTGAAACTCCATCATGCGTTACAAGGGTTCATTCATGAGGCAATAAAAAATAAAGTAACTTTGCCAAAGCATTTAAAGAAAGAAAAACTTCCCCCAGCAGTTCAAGAGCTAGTAGATCGGTTTGTTCAACAACAGCTTTTTATCATTAATCGATTTGGCTCGGATCATGTTTTAATTCCAGAAAAGTCAAAACTAGGAAGGAAGCCTAGCCACCGTTGGAATAAAATGGTTAGTCAGATTCCATTTTATGTGGATACCAAAGAATGTCGGGCAGAAATTCAGTGGGTAAAGCGAAATGAAATGGTAATTAGGGCCGGAGCGGTAATGAAACGCGAGGTGCCGTTGAATAAAAATGGTTCAATTAGATTTGCTGCTAAAATGGGGCAGAAAATCCGAGAAGATCATCAACAATCTTTTAAGGATTTTAAAACCACAGAAGATATAATATTAAAAAGTGTCAACGAAGTGGGGTTGTTTCTGTATTTTGCGGGAACTAATAGCTGGTTAGTCCTGAAAGATGCTAAAGGGCAAACGATTGACGCATGGACACGGGTGAACTAAAAAAGAGCTGTAAACGAAGTATTCGTTTGCAGCTCTTTTTATAGTTTATTATTTAACTTTTGGTGTTTCAGCGATTGTTTCAGTCTTGCCTTTAGCAAATTGTTGGATAGCAACAACGCGTTCTTGACGGCGACGACGTTCGCGCTTACCAGAAACTTTACGTGCACGTGCAAATGAATTGTATGGTGACTTCATGGTGATCCTCCTCAGAAAAAAATAATCAATTACTATTCTATGATGAATGGTAGATAAAAGCAAATAAATTTATTAAATGGATTGGCGGTTCGCATTGAGTCGCTGGACCGTTCGCATTGCAATTTTACCAAAAATACGAATTAAAATTACTTGGATTGGCAATTGAATAATATTACTAATGATGCGAGCTGAGTTGTAATAAACGGCCGCTGCTGCACCAAAGTAAATGGATTGCCAAATGAAATTTAAGCCCATCGTGACAATTAGCATCACTAAGAGGCGTGCCACGATAATCCGCCACCAGTCGAATTTACCTGGGTATAGGAATATCGATTGGATTAAATTAGCAACCATAGCACTGATGGCCCAAATGGGTAAGTAAGGTCCCACCGGATTAGAAAAATACCCCACGGTATCACTAACTAATCCAAAGACAATTCCTGCCCAAGGTCCAAATAGCGCAGACACAACGGCTGCTGGTATATATTCGAAACTAACCAAAGTGAATTGAGGCGTCAAATGGATGGTGGTATAACGCGCTAACACAACATCCAATGCTGCCAACAAAGCCATAATGGTTAGGTTTCGCACAGAAAAAACATTTTTGATACTAAAAAAATTCTTCATGCAAATCCCTCCAGTCTTTAGTTGGCCGTTTTAACGAAAAGGAAATAGCATGAAAAACTTCCCAATTCAACGGCGAGATGCGGAATCGATATCGCTGACAAGCATTCGTCCAACAAGCAACTCTCCGTCTTGTTGGCACTTAACGCATCGATTCCTACTCCATTGATAAAGCTAAGTTCATTATAACCAACTTAAAATAAAAATAAAGAGAATGAATTCGTTAATTAATATGAAAAATCGTATATAATGGCTTTAATGATGTAATAATTATGCCAGATGAATGGGAGTACGTATGCGATACCAATTTAAAAATAACTTAGAAGAAATTATTAGTGCCAAAAAAGTATTACAAAGATCAGGGATGAGCCAGAGATTATTGCAAAGAATCCAAAATGAGGGTCGCCTGATTGATGAAAACGAAAACGATGTAGAATTTAGTGATAAATTAATGCCTTTTGAACCAATTTGGATTGAATTGCCTGATGAAGAACAAGATCAAAATGTTGCAATTAGTGATGGTCCATTAGACATTATTTTTGAAGATAAAAATTGGTTATTAGTTAATAAGCCTGCTGGACTAACCGCGGTCCCTGGTCCAAGTGATCGAGAAGATACATTGGTCAACCGGATTAAAGGTCATTGGCAGGCCATTGAATCTAAAAATATGATGCCTCATTTAGTTACCCGTTTAGATCGATTTACGAGTGGAATAACTTTAGTCGCCCGTCACCAAGTTTCTAACAGTTTATTAAGTGAACAAGTTGCGCATCATAAAATTAAAAAGATTTATTTAGCGATGGTTGATGGAGTAGTTCAAGCTGAAAAAGGAACATTTAATCAACCGTTAGGGTTAGCAGCCGATGGAATTCATCGAGAAGTACGGGACGATGGACAGCAAGCCACTACTAGTTTTAAAGTGCTCAAACGTTTTGAAAATCAAACGCTGGTTCAAGTTCACTTAAAAACAGGAAGAACCCATCAAATCCGAGTTCATTTTGCGAATGCAGGTCACCCTCTAGTTGGTGATCAGTTATACGATGGACCAATGGATAGAGGAATTAAACGGCAAGCTTTGCACGCTTCATCGATCCGATTTTTTGATCCATTTATTGATGAAAAGGTTAGTTTTACAGCAGAATTACCAGATGATTTAAAGCAAATCGGGATGGAAGAGTAGCATAATTGCAGTTTCAGATAGGAGAACAAAATGACACAAGAAAATGAATTTGAAGACGTAGAAATGACGTTAGGCGAACCAGAATTTAATGCGATGTTGATGCAAATGACGCATGAGGTAAACGCTAGCAATGCGTCAGAATATAACTTTATGGGTAATACAACCCAAGAAGTTGGGGAAAATGTATGGGCAGTTCCGGCTTATCTAAGTGACGAATATGCGCTATTCTTTCTATATACAGAAATTGATACCGGCGATTGGGTCCTAGCCTTTTCCGAAGCAGATTTAGGTGAAGGGCAGTTTAATCTAGGAACTCCAATGACAACGGGTGAAGGCTTAAACAAATTATTCGAACAAGATCCCGATCGTGCCAAAATGGTATTGAGTTTTGTTAATGATATGGAAAAAGCTGGCGAAGGTATGTGGCGCATGGTGGAACAATAAAATTTTACATTTAAAAAGAGTGGACTATGGGGAGCGAATTAACGTAAGTTTCTTCTAAGAAGCTCTTTTTTTGTACCAACTTTTTGAATATATTTTTATGATATAATTAACTTCGACTAAAAAGAAAGGGGCGACGCGATGGCAACGATTTTGATCGTCGTTTTGCTATTGGCTTCCATTGGAGTAGGGTATGGATTGCGAGCCAAAAAGCATAGTGAAACATTAGCGCAAGCCCGCAAAGCGGCAGAAAAAATTATTGAACATGAACGGCAAAAAACTAAAGCCGAAGTGGCTGAATATGAAAAAAATAGTGTTCAAGAAACTCAACAATATCAAGAGACCATTGACCAAGAACTCGCAGATGATCTACATGATAATCAACGTAAAGAGGCGTGGATTGAACAAAGAATGAACTTATTGAACCAAAAAAAGATTGTGTTAACTAATCGAGCAGATGCATTAGCTAAAAAAAGACAAAGTCTATTACAAGAACGTGACAACGTACGGACAACTTTAGGCGAAGCTAAACAACTAATTACTGATCGATGGAATAAACTTCAGGAAGTTGCTGATTTGGAAGAGCAAGCAGCTTCAAAGTTGGTTTTGAAAGAAACTAAACAAGATGCAATTCGTTCTAAAGATGAGTTTGTTAATAACGCTCAAACCGAATTAGAAAGCTCCTGCGAGCGTGAAGCTGAGGATTTGATAGCTTTAGCCATGGAACATAGTGATGTTCCAAGAGGTCAAGCCGAAAATCACCGCAGTTTTATTGCAGAAAATGCTGAATATCTTGGTAAACTGATTGGAAATTCAGGACAGAATGTACGAGCAATTGAAGCATTAACTGGTGTAGATATTGTGATTGACGACCAAGAAAAAGAGGTCATTCTTAACGGTTATGACCCAGTTCGTCGAGCAGTGGCCATGGAAACCATGGAAATGATTAAAACTGAGAAACGAGTTGTTCCAGATACAATCGAACGGTTGGTTAATAAGGCTAATAAAGTAATTGACCAACGTATTCGCCAGTATGGTGAAGACGCGGTTCGAGAATTGAAATTAAAATATGTTGCGCCGGATTTAATCAAATTTATTGGTCGAATGCATTACCGGACGAGTTATGGACAAAATATTTTAGAACATTCTATTGAAACTGCTAAGCTAGCAGGTATTTTTGCTGTTGAGTTAGGTGAAGACGCTACTTTAGCACGACGTGCAGGTTTACTACATGATATCGGTAAATCTATTGATCGCGATATTGAAGCGACTCATGTGGAATTGGGTGTGGAATTGACCACCCAATATCGAGAGAGTCCAGTGATAGTGAATACTATTGCTTCTCACCATGGGGATGTTGAAGCTCGATATGTAATTGCTAATTTGGTTGAGGCAGCGGATGCCATTTCTGGAGCTCGTCAAGGTGCTAGAAGTGAATCAGTGGCTGACTATATCCAAAGAATTAAGAGCTTAGAAGAGATTGCTAACAAACATCCAGAAGTCAAGGAAAGTTATGCTATCCAAGCTGGTCGTGAGCTTCGAGTAATTGTTCAACCTAAAGAGACAGATGATAAGACGATTCATAGTTTAGCTACTAACGTAAAGAATCAAATTGAAGAGGATGTTACTTATCCTGGTCAGGTGAAGGTAACGGTTGTTAGAAAGTTAGAGATTGTAGAATACGTGGAGAAAAAACAAGCATGAGTGAAGACAACACCGCACAGTTAGAAAAAATCGATAGTTTTGTTAAAGAGAAGCTTCAAGATGACTTAACCGGGCATGATTATGCTCATATTCAACGAGTGGTTAAGATGGCTAAACGCTTAATTGATGATCGCACTGAAAATGTAAATCAGTTTGTAGTTTTCGCTGCAGGGTATTTGCATGACGTGATTGATGAAAAATTAGTTGAGAATCAGGCCGTTGCTAAAAATGAAGTAGCTCGGTTTCTAAGAAGCCTTGGAGTTAGCGATTTTGATATTGCTCATATTTTCGATATTATCACGCATATGTCATTTTCTGATAATTTAGGACAGAAATATAAATTATCCTTGGAGGGACAGATTGTCCAAGATGCGGATCGTTTGGATGCCATCGGAGCAATTGGCATTGCCCGTACATTTTATTACGGGGGTGCACATGGACATATTTTATATGATCCCGAAATCCAACCTCGTGAAAAAATGACGCATGATGAATATCGTGACAATAAAACGGTAATCAATCATTTTTACGAAAAACTTTTTAAGCTTAAAGATGACATGAACACACCTTTAGCACAAAAAATTGCGGTAGAACGGACGGAGTATATGAAAAGCTTCGTAAATGAGTTTAAAAAAGAATGGTAACAGTGAATTTAGGGGGATTTAGGAATGTTAAAAGATACTGATAATATACCCAGAGGGTATGTGATTGTATCCGCAGTCGTTGTTGTTTTACTTGCACTAGGTGTTAAGCTACAAAACACATTTATGCAATTTTTTGACCAGTTATTTAGTAGTATCGTTCAAGGAACGGCTTTTTCTTTTCTTGAACCAATCATGCGCTTAATTACGATGATTGCAGATACCAAGCTTGGTTTAATTTATGCAATCATTATTGCAGTATATTTGTGGTTTAAAGAACAGCAACGAGTAGATGCTATCTGGGTCATTTGTACAATGTTTGGTGGCGCTGTAGTAGCGTTTATTCTAAAAGAATTGGTTAAGCGTCCGCGCCCAACTATTGATCAAATTATTCCAGAAACAGGTTTTAGTATGCCTAGTGGGCACACCTTTGAAGCATTTTTAGTGTTAGCTTTTATTTACCTTTATTTTGTCCGTCCAATTCAGTCTGATAGTAAGCGGCGTTGGGCTTTTCGAGGATTGATTCTATGGCAAGTCTTAGTAATGTGGTCACGAATTTATATGGGGGCTCATTACCTTACTGATACGGTTACGGCGGTAGCTTTAGGCATAGTGTGGCTATGGGTTGCTTTATGGCTTTACCAGATGCTATATGATTGGATTGCCAGCTTTGTTGCTCCTTCAGGGGGACGACATCAACGACAACATTAAAATATTTTACTTAAGGGCCTAATCTTTTAGGTTCTTTTTTTTGATTATTTCCTGATTGAACCGGTCCAAAACGACTTTTTTGGTAAAGCGGTTTCTAAAAAATAATTTGTTTTTTGGAAGAAAAACCTTTTAATTATTAATCTATCAATGTTTTAGCGACCTAAAACAAAATATTAAAGAAGGTATCTTTTTTTTTTTGAGCATGCTATAATGAGCTTGTGCTTTTGGTTAGGTGCTTTTGGTCAGATCGTTTCATTTTGAACTATCCCCATTACTACCGGCTCAAGCTACAAATTAAACAATGCCGTCTATTACTATATAGATTAGGTTTACAGGAGGATGTTCATAATGGAACAAGGTACAGTTAAATGGTTTAACGCTGATAAAGGTTTTGGTTTTATTACTCGCGAAGATGGTAGTGACGTATTCGTTCACTTCTCAGCTATCCAAGGTGACGGATTCAAGACTCTTGAAGAAGGCCAAGCAGTTTCTTTCGACGTTGAAGAAAGCGACCGTGGACCACAAGCAGTTAACGTAAACAAAAACTAATTTAAATTAAAATAGTTATGAGAGTAGGGAGCTTCGGCAACCTACTCTTTTTTTATGCAAAATATAAAGATTTAGTTAAATACTATTAATTAATTAGGTATAATGAATTAATTGAAGAGGAGGCCTTGAAGGATGATTGAAACTAACCAAATCGTTATTAATACTTGCTTACTTGCAGGTCGAATTATGATTGAAAATGGCTCTGAGATGTCACGAGCAGAAGATACAATGAAAAGAATTGCGATGAATTCAGGTGTTAATAATTTAAAAATTTTCGGGACGATTACTGGAATTATTGTTTCAATTCCAAATTCAATGGACTCTCAGGTGGAAGGGATTAATCGGCGAGCGATTGACCTAGAGAAAGTTTCTGCGGTTAATACTTTTTCAAGACGCTATGCGGCCAAAGATATTACGTTAGAAGAGTTTTACGAAAAACTAAATACTTTGGATGAGGCGACGCCATCCTTCCCATTTTGGCTTCAAGTGATTGGAGCAGCCCTAGTTAGTGGACCTTTAATGACAGCCTTTTCTGGAAATATGGTTGATTTAGGAATTACTACTTTGACTGGGGCGTTAGGCTACACGCTATTTTATTTTGTAAATCGGATTTTAAATATTAAATATATTAGCGAATTTTTTGCATCAATTATAATCGGAATTATAGCTGTATTCGCAGTGCGTTGGGGTTGGGGACATTCTATCGATGATATTATTATTGGATCAGTGATGCCGTTAGTACCGGGGGTGCCACTAACTAATGCTGTTCGCGATATTTTAAATGGTCACTTGGTTAGTGGTCCGGCTCGTGGAATTGAAGCTTTATTATCAGCATGTGCAATTGGTTTTGGGATTGCCTTCGTATTTCGTTTTTTGTAAACAAAGGAGTAAGAGATGCAATTACTACTAGAATTTTTTATGGCCGGCATTGCCACCATCGGCTTTGGAATTATTATTAATATACCTAAACGGGCTTTAATTGCTGCAGGTGCCATTGGTGGCGTGTCATGGACGATTTACTGGGCGATGCTCCAAGTGCGCTTAGGCTTAGCGTTAAGTGCTTTAACAGCGACCACTGTCATTGCTTTATTAAGCTTATACGCTGCTAGGCGAATGAAACTTCCGATGATTATTTTTAATATTCCTGGAATTGTACCGCTCGTTCCAGGAGGACAAGCATACCAGATGATTCGAAACTTTGCGCTTTCTAACAGTGATATGGCAACGCATTTTATGTTAGAAGTAGGAGAAATTGCAGGGTCAATTGGAATCGGTTTTTTAATGGCAGAATTTATCGATCGATTGCAACGTAAAATTATAATTACTTTGAAGGAACACAAACAACGTAGCAAAAGTAAAAGTGCTAATAATACTGAAAAAGAGTAGGATTAAAAAATGCCCAAATTAATTTTGGCATTTTTTTTATTTCTTTTTGAAAGCGAATACAAAAGTTGCTTGACTTTCATTTTATAGAGCGATTTACTAGTAGAAAGAGACATCTAAGTTAACGAAATTTTAGCCATGGTGACTTGAAAAATTTGAGTTATAGGAGTGAAAGTAAATGTTATTAGGTAGTATTGAAGCTGGTGGAACCAAGTTTGTGTGCGCAGTTGGGAACGAAGATTATCAGGTGAAAGATCAAATTCAAATTCCAACAACGACCCCGGAAGCGACATTGTCGGCCGTTGTAAAATATTTTAAACAATTTGATATAGCAGCTTTAAGTATTGCTTCATTTGGTCCGATTGAAATTCGAAAAACGTCGCCTAAGTATGGATTTATTACTACAACTCCTAAACCGGGATGGAAAGATACTGATTTTTTGGGTTACATGAAAAAAGAAATTAATGTTCCTATGGCTTGGACAACCGACGTTAATGGGTCGGCCTATGGGGAGTATACAATGTCAACGCTATTTAACGAAAAAATTAATTCATTAGTTTATTATACGATTGGAACAGGAGTTGGTGCAGGTGCGGTTATCGATGGACATTTGATTGGTGGGATTGGCCACCCAGAAATGGGACATGTCCCTTTGAAACGTCATCCCGAAGATCTTGATTTTAAGGGTGTTTGTCCTTATCATGGTGATTGCTTAGAGGGATTGGTTGCTGGACCAACTTTTGAAGCGCGATTAGGTAAAAAGGGTAAGGATGTGCCTTTGACGGATAAGACATGGGATATTTTAGCTTATTATATTGCTCAAGCAGCTGTACAAAGTACATTAATATTACGACCAAACAAGATTGTGTTTGGTGGTGGAGTTACTAATGCAACCCTCTTAGAGAAAGTGCGAAAAGAATTTGATAAATTACTTAATGGCTATGTGACTGTGCCAGATTTGGATCAATATATCACGATGCCTCAAGTTAAAAATAATGGGTCAGCGAATGTCGGTAATTTTGCATTGGCAGAGAAGCTATTAACGGAATAATTATAAAAAGGGCAATCCCGATTTAAAATCAGGATTGCCCTTTGTTCTTTAATTAAAGCTTTATTGTCCGTAGTAGTTGTAGTTACCAGTAGCATTTCCTTGCGGATCAGCTTGTGATGGAGTTGTAGGAGTGTTATCAGTTGTAGCTCCGTTGTTATCTGCACCGCCTGTTGTGTCACTAGCCGGTGTCTCCACCGAAGATGCGCTCGTGGTTCCGTAATCTTCAGTGGAGGAGCTAGTAGTGTCTGAACTGTTAGTATCTGAATTGGTAGTATCGGTATCATCTTCTTCGCCAGTATAGATACTGCTTAATCCAGTTGTCCCAGTTTCTTTAGCAGATAAATCAAGGGCTTTACGGATGAAATTAGTAACACGCTGACGTTCGCTCTTAGAAACTAATTCATAAGAACCACCATCGATGGTAGTACCATTACCTTGGAGGTGAGTAGACTTTAAATGATGGGTAGCAACTCGATAATTAGTCGAAAGTGCTAAAAGTTCGTTAAATGTTAAATCAGTTTTAGTTTGTTTTTGAAGAGAATTTAAGAAATTTTGGTTTAATAAAGCCGTAATTGAATCACTCTTACGTAAAATGGCCATTAAAACTTGGCGTTGACGAGTTTGACGACCATAGTCACCGTTTGGATCGGTATAACGCATCCGTGAATAATCCAGTGCTGCCTTACCATTTAGATGAATTTTTTTACCTTTAGTAACGTCGGCATGTCCATATTTGAAGGTTAATTTAGGAGTGATATCGATCCCACCAACCCCGTCAACAATCTTTTCTAAGCCACCCATGTTAATTAAGCCGTAATAATCAATGGGAATATTTAGTAGTTTTTCGACAGCTTTGATTGCTGTACCGGCTCCACCTAAATCATAAGCAGCGTTAATCTTGGAAGGAGAATAATTTGAGTAACCAGGAATCGACATAACCGTATCCCGAGGGATGCTAGTTAAAGTCATTTTTTTCTTTTTAGGATTCAAGGTTGCCACGATAATGGTATCTGTTCGGCCACGATAATTACGCCCGAGGGCCCCAGTATCAGTACCTAAAAGCAAAATTGAAATTGGTTTACTTTGCTTTAAGGTAGCTGAAACATCACGTGATTTCTGGATTTTAGCACTATCAAAAATCGAATCTACAGCATTTTTGGCATCGTACCATTTCTTAACCCCAAAGATAGCCAATATAACAGCAATAATGGAAACGACAATGATGGTTTTTTTTCTACGAGGTCGTTTCTTTCGTGGTTTTCGGCGCTGGTTTTGTTTATTTTGACCGTTGTCACCATTGTTATTATTGTCATCAGGTGTGTAATTGAACCGGTTTCTGCTGAATCGGCTTGAATTGGATCTGGGTGATTCAGAATTCATGCAACTTATCCTCCGAGTTATACTAAAAAATTCAATCATTAATATGATACCAAATTAATGGATTATCTATAACTTTGTTTAAGAAAGTTTAACAAATAGTACACAAAAAATTGGTATATCGACATTAATAACGAACTTATTTCAATTCATGCAACCAGGCTAGCGCCGTGGTTAACCAAGTAGCAATCCGATGATCGACGTGATGGTTATCATAGGCGGTAGTTTCATCGGCTAGAGCCATACCATGAGGGCCATGCTGGTAAAGATGCAGTTCTGTTGGAACCTGCAGAGTTTGAAGGGCTAAGAAGTAATCAACCGCATTTTGGGATGGAACTAACTGATCATCGGCCGTTGCCCAAATAAAGGTTGGGGCATTGTCTTTAGTGGCATTTTGATCAGCTGCTAATTGTTGAGGTTGAGTGGTCCATTTAGCTAAAGTTTTAGTGTCAGGAAAACCATCGTTAGGAGTAATTACAGGAAAACCTAAGATGGTTGCAAAAGGCTGCAATGTAGTTGACGCCAAATGGGTTTGTGAACTAAGCCAGTCCGCGTTCCAGTTATTATTAAAATTGCTGACGATATGACCGCCAACCGAGAAGCCCATTAAAATAATCTGATTGGCGTCAATCTGCCATTTTTCAGCGTTTTGATGCGTAATATTCATTGCTTCGGCTAATTCAATTAAGGGAGCTGGATAAAGCGGCTGGACTTCGTCAACCAAGGAGTACCTTAGAACAGAGACTTGATAACCAAATGATTCTAGACGTAAGGCAACTTTTTCAGCTTGAGCTAAATCGATGTGGGTGTAGGATCCACCGGGCACAAAGATTAAAGATGGACTTTTTTGATCAGTTAAATTGGGCGATATATATGAAATTAATTCGGCTTTTGATTTAGAATTAGTATGATTAAGTTTAGTTTTAACAATTTCCATAATGTTGACTCCTTTTTGAGAATTATATATTTGGTTACATTTTAATCTTTTTACTGTTATTCACCAAAGAAAAGGTAAGGAACTACGAAATGAAGTTTAAATTAAGATATTTTTTAGAAGATGATTTTAGTAATTATCAGGCGTTAGCTAATAATCGAAAGATTGCTAAATCAGCGGGGATGAAGATTCTGACAAACGCGTTTGAACAATGGATGGCATTTAAAGGGATGGTTGGACGTCAAGGCTTTTTAGCAATCGTCAACGAAGCAGACCAAGTTGTGGGCGGAATTTTTATTTTTCAGCCAGCTGCAGAAGATATATATGAAATAGGATACTTATTGGGTGAAGAGTATTGGAACCAAGGTATTATGTCAAAAGCAGTACATTTTGCAATTAAAAACTTGAAAAATCGAAATAAACGAGATTTTAAAGTTTTTGCTAATGTTTGTATTGACAACTATGCCTCTCAGCAAGTACTAAAGCGCAATGGCTTTAAGCGTTTAGAAAAGATTACCACGGGAATCTCTGGTTATGATCAATCCTCACAAAAAGAGTATCGCTACGAATTAAATGTAAAATTACTTGAATAATTGAACAGATTTGTTATAATTTGAATCACATCGAAAGAAGAGGTTGCCTCAATTATTAGTAGATCCGGCTAGATGACTAAGCATCAATGACCCGAATTGAAAGGAAAAGAGGCCGAAATGACTACATGCTTATTCATGTACGATTTGGGCTCTGGTTGAATAAGCCAGAGACTGTCGCAATGAAAATTGCGGAGCGCTATCTACGATTTGACTAATGATTTTAAACAGTCTTTTTGTGCGTAGGAATGCTCACAAAAAGGCTTTTTATTTTGTTTTTTGAAAATCAACAGCGCCTCTTTTATTTTATAGGAGGTTTTCTTATGGCAGAACAAGGTGGTAGTCAGGTTAAGCGTGCCTTAAAGACGCGACATATTTCAATGATCTCACTGGGTGGAAGTATTGGTACAGGATTATTCGTAGCCAGTGGATCGGCAATCTCTACTGCAGGTCCCGGTGGTGCATTATTAGCTTACGTTGGGATGGGGGTCATGGTCTATTTCCTCATGACTAGTTTAGGAGAAATGGCGACTTATATGCCGGTTTCGGGTTCGTTTTCAACGTACGCAACTAAATACGTTGATCCAGCCTTTGGCTTTGCAATGGGATGGAATTACTGGTTTAACTGGGCTATTACGGTTGCAGTTGATATTAGTACCATTGCCTTGATTATGAAATTCTGGTTTCCGCACGCTCCGGGGTGGATCTGGAGCCTGTTGGCACTAGTGCTAGTTTTCTTGGTAAATGCTTTGACGGTTAAAGCTTTTGGTGAGACTGAATATTGGATTGCTTTAATTAAGTTAGTCACGGTTATTATATTTTTGGTCGTAGGAGTTTTAACCATTGTCGGAATTATGGGAGGTAAAGCCACATATTTAGAAAACTTTGTGTATCATAAAGCCCCATTTGTGGGTGGGATCCCTGCTATTCTTAGTGTTTTCGTTGTGGCTGGTTTCTCGTTTCAAGGTACAGAATTGATTGGAATTACAGCTGGCGAATCTGAAACACCTGAAACTAGTGTTCCGAAGGCCATTAGCCAAGTATTTTGGCGAATTTTACTATTTTACATCTTAGCAATTTTTGTAATTGCTTGTATCATCCCTTATACAAGCCCTAATTTATTAGGATCATCAGCCCGTGATGTTTCCATTAGTCCATTTACCCTTGTGTTCCGTCGGGCCGGACTAGCAGGAGCAGCTGGGGTAATGAATGCGGTTATTTTGACCTCAGTACTATCCTCAGCTAATTCGGGAATGTATGCCTCGACTAGGATGTTATATTCGCTTTCGAAACAAGGATTTGCTGCCAAAATTTTTGGTAAAACTTCGAAGCGAGGAATCCCATACCTGGCCTTACTTGGTACAACTATCGTAGGATTGCTAACCTTTATTTCCAGTATTATGGGACCTAAAATTTATATATGGTTAGTTGCTGCCAGTGGACTGACTGGCTTTGTGGCTTGGGTCGGTATTGCGATTGCTCATTGGCGGTTCCGTCGGGCTTTTATTAAACAAGGACATGACGTGTCAGAACTTAGATATCGTGCAAAATGGTTCCCATTTGGACCACTCTTTGCCTTTGTTCTCAGTATTATTGTGATTGCGGGACAAGATATTCATTCCATTGCTAATTTCGATTGGCAAGCAATTGGGATTACGTACATGGCAATTCCGCTATTCATTGTGTTGTATACCTATTATAAAATTAGATATAAAACGAAGTTAATACCGCTGGAAGAAATCGATTTATCGCGTCCAGATATCACGAAAGAATAATTTTTTCAAGATATTGTTTTGGGGTCGTTTGGTGGTACAATATGTAGTGCTAAAAAACGAAAAAAGAGGTATTTCTTATAATGATTGCTTTATCAGGCCCAATTGGCGCAGGAAAGACAACACTTACAGAATTATTAACAAGTCACTGGGAAAGTGATGCTTATTACGAATCAGTAGATGATAATAAAATTTTGCCACTTTTCTACAAAGATCCTAAACGCTATGCGTTCTTACTTCAAATTTACTTTTTGAATAAACGTATGGATAGTATCAAGCAAGCTAATAGCGATGCTCGTAGTGTTATGGACCGTTCGATTTATGAAGATTCACTTTTGTTCCATTTGAACGCTGATTTAGGACGAGCAACTAATACAGAAGTGGATATTTACGATTCGTTACTTAAAAATATGATGCAAGAGTTGCCACGTCTTTCATATAAGAAGAATCCCGATTTACTAGTTCATATTGATATTTCGTTTGATACAATGTTAAAACGGATCAAAAAGCGCGGTCGTTCATTCGAACAAATCGAAAATGATCCATCATTATACGAATACTATCACGAACTCAATAAGCGCTATGTTGCTTGGTTCGATAATTATGATCAAAGTGCTAAAATTAAAATTGACGGTGATAAATATGATTTTGTGGAAAATCCAGAAGCTCGTCAAAAAGTTATTCAACTAATTGATGAAAAGATTGCCACAATTTAATTGATATCTACCCGGCTTTTTTGTAGAATTAGTTTATAAATTAATAGAGAAATTAAAGGCGTTTAAAGTAGGTTTTCAGAGAGATCCGCATGGTGGAAAGGATTAGCCGAAACTCCGGCGCTAGTTAAAAGGTGGGTAATGCCACACGGTGATTCCGTTATCGTCGGATTGAGTGCACCGCTTATATAAGCAGGTGAACTTGGGTGGTACCGCGAAAAGAGTCTCTTCGTCCCAATGTGGATAGAGGCTCTTTTTCTATATTTAAGGAGGATGTAATTATGTTAGATTTGAAAATGATTCGTAATCATGTAGAAGACGTCAAAGCTAAATTAGCAACTCGGGGTGTAGAACCTGAAGCAATCGACGATTTATTGGCTAAGGATAATGAACGCCGTGAATTGATTGTAAAGAGTGAAAATTTGAAAAAGCTTCGTAATGAAGTGTCTGATCAAATTTCACAATTAAAACGTAATAAAGAAGACGCTAACGATAAAATTCAAGAAATGCGTAAAGTGAGCCAAGATATTAAAGGCTTAGACGAACAACTGGAAAATATTGCCGAAGAAGTTGAAAGCAAAGCTGCTCATCTGCCTAATCTACCACATGAAGATGTACCGGTTAGTTTAACTGAAGAGGGTAGTGTTGAACAACGTCGTAATGGAACACCACGGACTTTTGACTTTACGCCTAAGGCTCACTGGGAAATTGGAGAAGAATTAGGAATCTTAGACTTCGAACGAGCTGCTAAAGTTGCTGGTAGTCGTTTTGTATACTACGTTGGGGATGGAGCTCGTCTTGAACGAGCAGTTTACAATTTCTTTTTAGATCAAAATAATGCAGCTGGCTTTACAGAAGAAATCACACCTTACATGGTTAACGATGCATCAATGTTTGGAACTGGTCAATTTCCAAAGTTTAAAGAAACCCATGCCGGTTATGAAGTAAAAGATGAAGGACTAACTTTAATTCCTACAGCTGAAGTACCTTTGGTAAATTACTATCGTGATGAAATCATTGATGAAGAAAAGTTACCAATTAGCGTAACAGCATTATCACCAGCATTCCGTTCAGAAGCAGGAAGTGCCGGACGAGATACACGTGGTTTGATTCGTATGCATCAATTTAATAAGGTAGAAATGGTCAAGATTGCTAAGCCAGAACAATCATGGAATGAATTAGAAAAATTAACTACCCATGCTGAAACCCTTCTTCAAAAATTGGGATTGCCTTATCGAGTGATTACCCTAACCACTGGGGATATGAGTTTTACGGCAGCCAAGACTTACGATCTTGAAGTGTGGATTCCAGCTCAAGATAAATACCGCGAAATTTCAAGTTGTTCAAACTGTACTGATTTCCAAGCTCGTCGTGCACATATTCGTTTCCGCGATGAAAATGGTAAGTTGCAATACGTACACACCCTAAATGGATCTGGTTTGGCGGTCGGACGTACAGTAGCTGCAATTTTAGAAAACTATCAAAATGAAGATGGAACAGTCAACGTTCCGGAAGCTTTAGTACCTTATATGCAAGGGACAACTGTAATTGGTAAAAAGTAAATAGTTATCTAAAAATAAGAGACCCCACTGAGGCCTCTTATTTTTTATGGAATCCATAAAGGATAAATCTCTGATTAGAAATATTTTTCAGTAAATATGGTAGAAAAAGGGTGATTTAAAGCTATTAAAAAAATTAATAAAGAAAAATTTAATTTTTTTTGCAAAAGTGATTGACATAACGGAGTTTTATCCGTATTATATATAAATGTGTTCACGAGAGATTTATGGAGGATTAGCTCAGTTGGGAGAGCATCTGCCTTACAAGCAGGAGGTCACAGGTTCGAGCCCTGTATCCTCCATTGAGAAGCGATTCTCAATGGTCTAATAAAATAGAATTATTTGCGGGCGTGGCGGAACTGGCAGACGCGCAAGATTTAGGTTCTTGTATCGCAAGGTGTGGGGGTTCGAATCCCTTCGCCCGCATATCGATTTTAAGCCGACTTAGCTCAGCTGGCAGAGCATCTGTCTTGTAAACAGGGGGTCGGAGGTTCGAATCCTCTAGTCGGCATTTTGCGGAAGTAGTTCAGTGGTAGAACATCACCTTGCCATGGTGGGGGTCGCGGGTTCGAATCCCGTCTTCCGCTTTGTACCAAATTTAATATTTTGCACCCATAGCGCAACTGGATAGAGTGTCTGACTACGAATCAGAAGGTTGCAGGTTCGACTCCTGCTGGGTGCATCGCTTAAAAAAGTATTAATCGGATATGATTAATGCTTTTTTTGTTTTCTAAATCACCGGTTTAAATTTGTGCTAGAATATAATGGTTGGCGGGAAGTAGCTCAGCTTGGTAGAGCACCACGTTCGGGGCGTGGGGGTCGCAAGTTCAAATCTTGTTTTCCCGATTGAGATAGGTCAAGAATAAACTTATTATTGATGTTTAATTGATGGTAAGTTTTTTTATTTTCTTAAGGTTTTGATAGCTTTAAGGCGGAATAATTAATATTTTTTGCAATTTTCTGTCAGTCTCGTATAATAATAGTCAACATTAGTCAGAGTATAGAAAGGTGGTCGTTATGCAAGGACAGAATATTTCAGATATAATTGAGCGGTATTTAAAGGAAATCTTGGCTAATTCAGAGGAGATTGAAATTCGCCGTTCTGAAATTGCCGATCAATTCGATGTCGTACCATCTCAGATTAATTATGTAATTAAGACTAGATTCACCATTCAAAATGGTTACGTGGTTGAAAGTAAGCGTGGTGGCGGTGGATACATTAGAATTGAAAAAGTTAAACTTCTTGACGATATTGATGTTTTGGATTCTTTAATACGGGTAATTGGAGATTCATTGAATGAACGTGATGCGATTTCAATTCTAGGCAGTTTATATGAAGACTCCGTACTAAGTAAACGAGAAGCGAGCTTATTAGCCTCGACCCTTTCCAAAAGTACTTTAAATATTGGCGATCGTAATTTAGAAGAACAAATTAGAGCAAAAGTGATGATTGGAATTTTGAATCATCTCAGATATGAATAGTAGAGATTAGAGAAAGACAGGTGGAAAATGGAAAATTTATTTACCCCTAGTGCAAGGAATGCCTTGGTTATTGCTCAAGAACAAGCAAAAAGATTTAAACACCCCGCGGTGGGTACTGAACACCTGTTGTTAGCATTGGCAATTGAGACTAATGGTGTAGCGCGAAGCGTCTTAGGACAATTCAATGTTACAGAAGTGGACGTTGCTGAGGAAATTGAGCAATTTACCGGCTATGGTAACTTACGAACAGTAAAAGATGATTATTTACCATATTCACCAAAAGCTAGTGAAATTTTAGTCAACGCTCAAGAGCAGGCTAAGCAATTAAACGCTATTAAAATTGGAACCGAACATTTATTACTTGCTTTAGTGCAAAATGATAATATTTTGTCTTCAAGAATTTTATTGGCGTTGGATACAGATATTGCCGAGGTTCGCAAAGTTACTTTACGTAAATTAGGTGTAAATCCAGCTACTCAAAATCGACGTAGTAAGCAACGGGCTACAAGTGCTGAAGGAACCCCAACTTTAGATTCAGTTGCACGAGACTTGACGGCGATGGCTGCTGAAGGAAAAATTGATCCAGTGGTGGGGCGGACAAAAGAAGTTCGTCGCGTAATCCAAATTTTAAGCCGACGGACTAAGAACAATCCAGTATTGATTGGTGAACCAGGAGTTGGTAAGACGGCGATTGCCGAAGGATTAGCTCAAAAGATTATCGATCAAGATGTTCCAACTGATATGCAAAATAAACGATTAATGATGCTAGAGATGGGTTCTTTAGTGGCGGGAACTAAGTACCGTGGTGAATTTGAAGATCGTTTAAAAAAGGTGATTGAAGAAATTCGTAATGATGGTCAAGTGATTGTCTTTATTGATGAGTTACACACGTTAATTGGAGCTGGCGGGGCTGAGGGAGCCATTGACGCTTCTAATATCCTAAAACCAGCTTTAGCTCGTGGTGAGCTACAAACGATTGGTGCAACTACTTTAACAGAATACCAAAAGTATATCGAAGCTGATGCTGCTTTGGAACGACGTTTTGCTAAAGTGGAAGTTGATGAACCTACGGAAGCTGAAGCAGTTCAAATTTTAAGAGGAATTCGTCCTAAGTATGAAGAACATCACCAAGTTAAAATTTCAGATGATGCCATTCAACAAGCAGTTACTTTATCATCACGTTATATTGCAGACCGTTTTCTTCCCGATAAGGCCATCGATTTAATCGATGAAGCGGCTGCTAAAATTCGAATCGATGCCTCTGAGAAGCAAGTGAAAAAAGTTACGGATGAAGATCGATTAGAAAAATTACGAACAGCTAAAGAAGAAGCGATTGATAATCAAGATTTCGAAAAGGCTGCCGACATCCGTAAGAAAGAAATGAAGTTACGCCGTAAGATTGAGCGTGCTGAAAATAACCCAGAAACCAATGAAGCTAAAAAAGATTATAAATTAATTGAAAATGGCGAAGATATTGCGCAAATCGTTTCAGATTGGACTGGTGTACCTTTAACGCAGATGAAACAATCTGAGTCAGATCGCTTGATTAATTTAGAGAAAACTTTGCACGAACGAGTAATTGGTCAAGAAGAAGCCGTTTCGTCAGTAGCTCGAGCTATTCGCCGTGCGCGTTCAGGTTTGAAGAGCCCTAAGCGACCAATTGGTTCTTTTATGTTCCTTGGTCCTACAGGGGTTGGTAAAACAGAACTGGCTAAGTCTTTAGCAGATATTATGTTTGGTTCGGAAGATAATATGATCAGAATTGATATGTCTGAGTATATGGAACGTTACAGCACTAGTCGTCTAGTTGGATCAGCACCAGGTTATGTGGGTTACGACGAGGGTGGACAATTGACTGAACAGGTTCGTCGGAAACCATACTCAGTTGTTTTATTTGATGAAGTAGAAAAAGCTCATCCAGATGTCTTTAATTTGTTACTTCAAGTTTTTGATGATGGTTTTCTAACTGATTCTAAGGGCCGACGAGTTGATTTTAGAAATACTATTATCATTATGACGTCTAACTTGGGAGCTACAGCATTGAGGGATGAAAAATCAGTCGGCTTTGGTGCTCAAAATGCAGCTGAAGATTACCATGCTATGGCAGATAAAGTACGTGAAGTTTTGAAGCAGAGTTTCCGTCCCGAATTCCTCAATCGGATTGACGAAACCATTATTTTCCATTCATTAACGAAACCTGAACTCCATCAAATCGTTAAATTGATGGCTAAAGATGTCATTCAGCGGATGAGTGAGCAGGGAATTAATGCCAAGTTTACTCCTAGTGCAATTGATGTGGTGGCTGAAGCTGGATTTGATCCTGAATATGGGGCACGTCCATTGCGTCGAGCCTTACAAACTAAGGTTGAAGACCAATTAAGTGAATTAATGTTGTCCGGTGAAGCTAAGGTTGGTGACGATATTACGATCGGAGCGCGCAACGGAAAAATTAATTTAAAAGTTAAAAATAAAACATTAATAAAAAATAAATAATTTAACATTGCAAGTTGTTTGACAAAGCATATGGCAAGGAATAAAATGTAATATGTATGTTAAAGCAGGGTTAAATGAGACAGTGCGATCTATTGTCCGCAGTGTTCTAGATAAAAAAGCAAAAATAGTTTCTTATAGAGGACTATTTTTGGTTTTTTTTTGCTAAAAAACAGGTTTCAGTGCAAATTGTAATCAAACTGTAACATTTAACTCGTTTAGAAATTGGAGAGGTGAATAACTTGGCAGGACATTTAGTTAAGTATGGTAAACATCGTACGCGCCGGAGCTATGCACGAATTAAAGAAGTGCTTGATCTACCTAATTTGATCGAGATTCAATCTGATTCGTACCAATGGTTCTTAGACGAAGGTCTCCGTGAAATGTTCAATGACATTATGCCGATTGAAGATTTTGCAGGTAAATTATCACTTGAATTCGTCGATTATCAACTACTAGAACCAAAGTACACGGTTGACGAAGCTCGTGAACATGAAGCAAACTATTCTGCACCATTGCACGTAACTTTACGTTTAACAAACCACGAAACTGGCGAAATTAAATCACAAGACGTATTCTTTGGTGATTTCCCATTAATGACAGAACAAGGTACTTTCATTATTAATGGAGCAGAACGTGTTATTGTTTCACAATTAGTTCGTTCACCTGGTGTCTATTACAACTTAGATACAGATAAAAATAATCGTAAAATTTGGGGAACAACCGTTATTCCTAACCGTGGGGCTTGGTTAGAATATGAAACAGATGCTAAAGAAATTTCTTATGTACGGATTGATCGTACTCGTAAGATTCCAATGACCGAATTAGTTCGTGCCCTTGGATTTGGCTCTGATGAAGAAATCATCGATATTTTTGGTGGTTCTGATAGTTTAGATTTCACTCTTGATAAAGATGTTCATAAGAATCCCGAAGATTCACGGGTTGCTGAATCATTGAAGGATATTTACGAACGTTTGCGTCCTGGTGAACCTAAGACTGCAGATAGTTCAAGAAGTTTGCTAACTGCGCGCTTCTTTGATCCAAAACGTTACGACATGGCTCCAGTAGGTCGTTACAAAGTAAATAAAAAACTTAGCCTTAAGACTCGTCTTTTAGGTCAAACCCTAGCTGAAACATTAGCTGATCCTGATACAGGGGAAGTTATTGCTCAAAAGGGTGAAATGGTCAACAAAGACGTAATGAAGAAATTAGCAGTTTTCCTTGATCGTCCTGACTTCAAGATGGTTACATACCAACCATCTGAAGAAGCAGTCGTTACTGAACCAATGACTATCCAAGTTATCAAAGTTCAAGACCCTAACGACCCAGAACGTACATTGAATATGATTGGTAATGGTAATATCGATGCTAAATTGAAGCACATCACACCTGCTGATATTATCGCTTCAATGAATTACTTCTTCCTTCTTCAAGATGGAATTGGTAGTACAGATGATATTGATCATTTGGGTAACCGTCGAATCCGTTCAGTTGGTGAACTACTTCAAAACCAATTCCGCATTGGTTTATCACGTATGGAACGTGTAGTACGTGAACGTATGTCAATCCAAGATGCTGAAACAGTTACACCACAACAATTGATTAACATTCGTCCAGTAGTTGCTGCAACTAAAGAATTCTTTGGTTCTTCACAATTGTCACAATTCATGGATCAGACTAACCCGCTTGGTGAATTATCACATAAGCGTCGTCTATCAGCACTTGGACCTGGTGGTTTGACTCGTGATCGTGCCGGATATGAAGTTCGAGACGTTCACTATACGCATTATGGTCGTATGTGTCCGATTGAAACTCCCGAAGGTCCTAATATCGGTTTGATTAATAACTTGGCTTCATATGGTAAGATCAACCGTTATGGTTTTATCGAAACACCATATCGTCGTGTTTCATGGGAAGATCATAAAGTTACAGATCGTATTGATTACTTAACTGCTGACGAAGAAGATCAATTTGTTATTGCTCAGGCTAACTCTCCACTTAATGATGATGGTTCATTTGCTGACGACGTAGTTATGGCTCGTCATGAAAGTGATAACATCGAAACTAGCATTGAAAATGTCGATTACATGGACGTTTCTCCTAAGCAAGTAGTTGCTGTTGCTACAGCATGTATTCCTTTCTTGGAAAATGATGATTCTAACCGTGCCTTGATGGGTGCTAATATGCAACGTCAGGCTGTTCCATTGGTTGATCCACATTCTCCATTAATTGGTACTGGTATTGAATATAAAGCTGCGCATGATTCTGGGGTTGCTCTTTTATGTCAACACGCTGGTGTAGTTGAATATGTTGATGCACGTGAAGTACGTGTCCGTCGTGATGATGGCGCACTTGATACTTACAAGCTCATGAAGTTCCGCCGTTCAAATGGTGGTAAGAACTACAACCAACGCCCAATTGTTCGAGTTAATGATAAAGTTGACGCGGATGAAGTACTAGCTGATGGTCCATCAATGGAACAAGGTGAATTAGCCCTTGGACAAAACCCATTGATTGCCTTCATGACATGGCAAGGTTATAACTTCGAAGATGCGATTGCGATTAATGAACGTTTAGTTCGTGATGACGTATATACATCAATTCATATCGAAGAATATGAATCAGAAGCACGTGATACAAAACTTGGACCTGAAGAAATGACTCGTGAAATTCCTAATATTGGTGAAGATGCCCTTCGCAATCTTGATCAAGATGGTATTGTTCGAGTTGGTGCTGAAGTTGAAGATGGTGACATCTTGGTTGGTAAGGTTACTCCTAAGGGGGTTACAGAATTATCTGCTGAAGAGCGCTTGCTTCATGCTATTTTCGGTGAAAAAGCTCGTGAAGTTCGTGATACATCACTCCGTGTTCCACATGGTGGCGGCGGAATCGTTCAAGACGTTAAGATTTTCACCCGTGAAAATGGTGACGAATTATCACCTGGTGTAAACATGATGGTTCGTGTTTATATCGCTCAAAAGCGTAAACTCCAAGTTGGTGATAAGATGGCCGGACGTCATGGTAACAAAGGTACTGTTTCAGTGGTTATCCCACAAGAAGATATGCCTTACATGCCTGATGGAACTCCAATTGACATTATGCTTAGCCCAATGGGTGTGCCTTCTCGTATGAATATCGGACAAGTTCTTGAACTTCATTTGGGAATGGCTGCACGTAACTTAGGTATCCACATGACAACTCCTGTTTTTGATGGAGCCCAAGATAAAGATATTTGGGAAGCAGTTGCTGAAGCTGGTATGGATTCTGATGCTAAGTCTGTGCTTTATGATGGACGTACTGGTGAACCATTCGAACAACGTGTTGCTGTTGGTGTCATGCACTATATGAAACTTGCTCACATGGTTGATGATAAGATTCATGCTCGTTCAATTGGACCTTACTCACTTGTTACACAACAACCACTTGGTGGTAAAGCACAATTTGGTGGACAGCGTTTTGGTGAAATGGAAGTTTGGGCTCTTGAAGCTTACGGTGCTGCATATACTCTTCAAGAAATCCTTACTTACAAGTCTGATGACGTCGTTGGTCGAGTTAAGACATACGAAGCGATCGTTAAGGGTGAACCAATTCCACGCCCAGGTGTTCCAGAATCATTCCGAGTTCTTGTTAAAGAATTACAAGCTTTAGGACTTGATATGAAGGTTCTAGGTGGGGATGACCAAGAAGTTGAACTTCGTGATATGGACGAAGAAGATGACGATGTTGTGAATGTCGATGCTCTTAGCAAGTATGCTGAAAAGCAAAACGAAAAAACAAATGCTAGCGCTGAAGAAGCAAAGGCTCCATCAACGGAATCAGCTCCTGTTGAAACTAAAAACAATCAAAACTAATTACTTAAAAGAAAGAGGAGGTCAGTCCGTTGATCGATGTTAATAAATTCGAAAGTATGCAAATCGGTTTAGCTTCTCCTGATAAGATCCGTATGTGGTCATATGGTGAAGTTAAAAAACCTGAAACCATTAACTATCGAACTTTAAAACCAGAAAAAGATGGATTATTCGACGAACGAATCTTTGGACCAACCAAAGATTACGAATGTGCTTGTGGAAAGTACAAACGTATCCGTTATAAGGGAATCGTCTGTGATCGTTGTGGTGTTGAAGTTACAAAATCTAAGGTTCGTCGTGAACGTATGGGTCATATCGAACTTGCTGCACCAGTAACACACATCTGGTACTTCAAGGGAATCCCTAGTCGTATGGGACTAGTTCTTGATATGAGTCCTCGCTCATTGGAAGAAATCATCTACTTTGCTTCATACGTTGTTATCGATGCTGGTGAAACTCCACTAGAAAAGAAACAACTATTAACTGAACGCGAATATCGTAATAAGTTAAGTGAATATGGTGATAAATTTGTAGCTAAAATTGGTGGGGAAGCTATCCAAGCTTTACTTGAAACAGTAGATCTTGAAAAAGAAGCTAACCAATTGAAAGAAGAATTGAAGGAAGCTTCTGGTCAAAAGCGTACCCGTGCGGTTCGTCGTCTAGACATTATTGAAGCCTTCCTTAAATCTGGTAACCACCCAGAATGGATGGTACTCGATGCTATTCCAGTCATTCCACCTGATTTACGTCCGATGGTTCAATTGGATGGTGGTCGTTTTGCTACATCAGATTTGAATGATTTATATCGTCGTGTAATTAACCGTAACAACCGTTTGAAACGATTGTTAGATTTAAATGCACCTGGAATTATTGTTCAAAACGAAAAGCGGATGCTTCAAGAAGCGGTTGACGCTTTGATTGATAATGGTCGTCGTGGTCGTCCTGTTGCTGGACCTGGTAACCGTCCTTTGAAGTCATTGTCACACATGCTTAAAGGTAAGCAAGGACGTTTCCGTCAAAACTTGCTGGGTAAACGTGTTGATTATTCTGGACGTTCAGTTATTGATGTTGGTCCTTCATTGAAGATGAACCAAATGGGTCTTCCAGTTCCAATGGCAATGGAATTATTCAAGCCATTTATTATGAAGGAACTCGTTGGTCGTGGCTTAGCTTCTAACATCAAGAATGCTAAACGTAAAATTGATCGTAAAGATGATGATGTTTATGATGTTCTTGAAGATGTTATCAAAGAACATCCAGTTCTTTTGAACCGTGCCCCTACACTTCATAGACTTGGTATTCAAGCTTTTGAACCCGTTCTAGTAAGTGGTAAGGCCATGCGTTTACATCCATTAGCTTGTGAAGCTTACAATGCCGATTTTGATGGGGACCAAATGGCTATTCATTTACCTTTATCAAATGAAGCTCAAGCTGAAGCCCGCCTTTTGATGTTAGCTGCTCACCATATCCTTGCTCCTAAGGATGGTAAGCCAGTTGTTACTCCATCTCAAGATATGGTTATTGGTAACTATTGGTTAACAATGGAACGAGCTGAAAGTGTCGGTGAAGGCATGATCTTCAACGACCTTGATGAAGTTCGTTTAGCTCTTCAAAATGGTTATGTTTCAATTCATACAAGAATTGGTGTTCGTGCTAATTCAATGCCTGAAAAGCCATTTACTGATGCACAACGTAAACAAATCTTGATTACTACTGTTGGTAAAATGTTATTCAATGACATTCTTCCTAAGGGCTTTGTTTACTTGAATGCTCCAACTAATGAAAACTTGGTTAGTGGTACACCGGATGAATACTTCCTCGAAAGTGGCGAAGACATCCGTGAACAACTAAATCAACGACCATTAATTGCACCATTCAAATCTGGATTCTTGAGTGACGTTATCGCTGAAGTTTACAAGCAATATAAAGTTACTGAAACTTCATTATTACTTGATCGAATGAAAGACTTAGGATTCTATCGCTCAACCCTTTCAGGTTTAACTGTGGGTATTGCAGATATTACTAACTTGCCTGAAAAGCCAGAAATTATTGCTGCAGCTCATAAACAAGTTGCTACTGTTACAAAGCAATTCCGTCGTGGACTTATTACTGATGACGAACGTTATGAACGGGTAATTGGAATTTGGAACGATGCTAAAGATGACATCCAACAAAGACTGATGGAAACATTTGATCCACAAAACCCAATCTTCATGATGTCTGATTCCGGTGCGCGTGGTAATATTTCTAACTTTACTCAGCTTGCTGGTATGCGTGGTTTGATGGCCGCTCCTAATGGTAAAATCATGGAACTTCCAATTCTTTCTAACTTCCGTGAAGGACTTAGTGTTTTGGAAATGTTTATTTCTACTCATGGTGCTCGTAAAGGTATGACCGATACCGCCTTGAAGACCGCTAACTCTGGTTACTTGACTCGTCGTCTTGTTGATGTTGCTCAAGATGTTATCGTTCGTGAAAAAGATTGTGGAACTGATCGTGGATTATTGATTTCAGCAATTGCTGAAGGTAATGAAATGATTGAACCACTTTATGATCGAATCTTAGGTCGTTACACAATGAAATCTGTTTTCAATCCTGAAAATGGTGAAACCATCATTGGACCAAATGAGATGATTAACGAAGCTATAGCACAACAAATCATTGAAGCCGGCGTTCAAGAAGTAACTATTCGTTCAGCATTTACATGTAACACTGCGCATGGTGTTTGTGAGAAGTGTTATGGACGTAATATGGCTACTGGTGACCGTGTTGAAGTTGGTGAAGCAGTTGGTACTGTTGCTGCTCAATCAATTGGTGAACCTGGTACTCAGCTTACTATGCGTAACTTCCATACTGGTGGTGTGGCTGGTAATGCCGATATCACTCAAGGTCTTCCACGTATCCAAGAAATTGTTGAATCTCGTAATCCTAAAGGACCAGCCGAGATTTCAGAAGTTACTGGTACAGTCGAAGCTATTGAAGAAGATCCTGCTGAAGGTACAAAGGATATTACGATTAAGGGTGAAACCGATACTCGTACTTACACATTACCAATCACGGCTCGTATGAAGGTTGCAGAAGGTGACTACATCCACCGTGGTTCAGCATTGAACGAAGGTTCAATCGATCCTAAGGAATTAATCAAAGTTCGCGACGTTCTTTCTACTGAAAATTACTTGCTAAGTGAAATTCAAAAAGTTTACCGTATGCAAGGTATTGAAATCAGTGATAAGCACGTTGAAATCATGATTCGTCAAATGCTTCGTAAGGTTCGGGTAATGGATCCTGGTGATACTGACATTCTTCCAGGTACATTAATGGATATTAATGACTTTAAGAATGATAACTACAAGACCTTGATTGCTGGTGGTATTCCTGCCACATCACGTCCTGTAATTCTTGGTATTACTAAGGCTGCTCTTGAAACAAATAGTTTCTTGTCAGCTGCTTCATTCCAGGAAACAACTCGAGTTCTTACTGATGCTGCTATTCGTGGTAAGAATGATCCACTTGTTGGTTTGAAGGAAAATGTTATCATTGGTAAGATTATTCCTGCAGGTACTGGTATGACGGATTATCGTCAAATCAAGCCTGAAGTTGTGGGCGGAAACGTTGAACAACCCCAATCATTAAGTGACGTTGAAAAAGAAATGAATGAAACTGTTGAATAATAGTTTTTAGATAAAAAGCTCACCAAATTGTGGATAACACAGTTTGGTGAGCTTTTTTATTATGGTAATTTTAAGAAACGCGATGAATTAATAGTTGGTTTTAGCTGCTTGCGCTAGCTCATCGAATTTATCAAAGAAGAGAGCGGAATTTACTTGAGTAACGAAGGTTAAAGGACGTCCGTTATCAGTAACAAAAGTTTTTCCAGCCGAGGGACCATCGGTGATAACAGCAGCTTTAATTGGTTTACTATCAACTAATTCAGGATATTTACTTACAAGAGTAGTTAGAACATCCCATAAATAATAAGTTGAGTTAGCTTCAAAAGAGTGAACTAGAGAATAACCTTGACCAATTAAATCTAAAGCAGGGAATTGGCGCTGCTTAGCCCAACGAATACGTAAAGCTTTAGTCAAAGGAACTTGGTTAGTACTATCTAAACTAACAATGGTAATCTTTAGGTCCGTATCAAAGACGGTTTTGACAGCTTGAGGATCCCAGTATGCATTCCATTCAGCTGTACCATCATGTTCGGGTTCAGCAACATTACCAACCCCGTTCATTGATCCACCCATCCAGAATAGTTCATCGATATTGTCCACAATTGTAGGATCGATTTCGATGGCACGAGCCAGATCAGTTAATGGACCAGTCATAATCAAAGTCACCTTCTGCTGAGAAGCTTTAATCTTCTCTAACATATCTAAATGAGCCGGCTGAGATGCCAATTTAGTTTTAGGTTGATTATTGTTATCCAAGTGTTCGTTTAAAATGGGAAAATCATCAAATGAAAAAGCGCTGAGGCGCCATTCTTTTGGGAATTGATTTACTGGGCGTGAATTAGATTTAGCAACTTCTAGGGTAGTATCTTGACCAAAAAGATCAATGATTTTTCTAGATGCTGAAACGGCAGGTTCTACATAGGAATCTGCTCCAACTGCCCCCACTCCAATTAACTTTGTATCTGGAAATTCCAATAGTAGAAGTAAAGATACAAGATCGTCGACATTACCATCATGATTAAAATAAATATTTTGCAAAGTAGGACCTCCCAAATTTATTAAAGTAATGATAGCATAAAGTTCGTATGTTGTGTTTATAAAATGATTTTCGCGAAGTATATTAATGATTTTTACTGAAATACAAACATTAATAAATAATATGCAGTGAAAAGGTATGGAATAAAAGGAATTATGCTTTTTTTAGTAAAAAATAGTACGGTTGCTCCAAGGGTAGCGGCAATCAAAATAATGAGGGTAGTCAAATGGGCACCAACTAATAAAGTGAAAAATAATAAGATTTCTATATCGCCTTGTCCTATTTTTTGAAAGCAAGCTAGGTGTTCTAAATTATTGAATAATAAAAAGGTTAATATGAGTAAAATAGCGAAGTTTAACCAAGAAAAATTAAATTTGACCAATAAGTAGGCTGGAAAAATTAAAATATGCGTGCTAACTGATTGAACGGCTACATCCTCCACGGCTAGGTAACTGAGGATAAAAAAGCAAATAAAACTAAATGGTGTTGGCGAAGTGGTAGGCACGATCGTTAAAAAGAATAAGGCTGACAATATTTCAAGCATCACGGAGTAGGTAGGAATCGATACGTCGCAAAAAATGCATCGCCCTCGGCAACTCCAATAACTAACAATTGGAAATAAGCAATAATACGGCAGTGGAGTAGAACAGTTTGAACAGTGGGAGGGTGGAAAAATGATGGATTGACCGACTAAACGGCGTTCATAAAGCACTAGAAGAAATGATCCCCAACTGGCACCTAGAATTCCTATAAGTAAATAATAAAATAAGAGCATGTTATTTCTCCTTAACTTAATGATTGGTATTAGATAATATACGAAATAACGCTCCGTTTTTTTGCTTAATTTACTTGCATTCATAAAAATTGCGTGATATTCTATTTAAGGTGCTTTTTGTGGACAGGTTTTCTGCAAATGCAGACATGCTGACTGGAAACGTTAGCCCTGGTACAAGTCTCGGCCGTCTTTTTTTATATCAAAAAAAGAACCGCCTGGATATGTGTACTTAAAGAATACTTATTTATTTTCATATATTGGAAGGAGAAACATCGATGCCTACAATTAACCAATTGGTTCGTAAGGGTCGTCGTTCACAAAGCTCGAAGTCAAAAGCTCCAGCTTTGAACTACGGCTATAACAGCATGAAGAAGTCTCAAGTTAACAACCCAGCTCCTCAAAAACGTGGAGTTGCTACACGTGTTGGTACAATGACACCTAAGAAGCCTAACTCAGCTTTACGTAAGTACGCTCGTGTACGTTTGTCAAACTTGATTGAAGTTACAGCTTATATTCCTGGTATTGGTCACAACCTTCAAGAACATAGTGTTGTCTTGATCCGTGGTGGTCGTGTAAAGGATTTACCTGGTGTTCGTTACCATGTCATTCGTGGTGCGCTTGATACAGCAGGTGTTACTGATCGTAAACAAAGCCGTTCTAAATACGGTACAAAGAAACCTAAGAAGTAAGGAGGTTGTGTATAAATGCCAAGAAAAGGTCCAGCACCAAAACGCGAAGTATTACCAGATCCAATTTATAACTCAAAGCTTGTTACACGTTTAATCAACCGTTTAATGTTAGATGGTAAGCGTGGTAAAGCTTCAAAGATTTTATACAATGCTTTTGATATTATCGAAAAAGAAACTGGTTCAGAACCAACAGGAGTTTTCGAAGAAGCTATGAACAACATCATGCCTGTCCTTGAAGTTAAGGCTCGTCGTGTTGGTGGTTCTAACTACCAAGTTCCAATTGAAGTACGTCCAGATCGTCGTACAACACTTGGTTTACGTTGGTTAGTTAACTACGCTCGTCTCCGTGGTGAACACACAATGCCAGAACGTCTTGCTCGTGAAATTATGGATGCAGCTAACAATACTGGTGCATCTGTTAAGAAACGTGAAGACACACATAAGATGGCTGAAGCCAACCGTGCATTCGCACATTACCGTTGGTAAGATTCAGTCGTTGCAATTAATCATTGCAACCATGATGACTATTATATGGATGCATATAGTAGTCATTTTTTCTAAAAACAGCTATTACTTTGATTTCATTTGGAAGGAGAACCTTTTATATAATGGCTAACAAACGTGAGTTTCCTCTAGAAAGAACTCGTAATATCGGTATCATGGCTCATATTGATGCTGGTAAAACAACAACTACAGAACGTATCTTGTACTATACAGGTAAGATCCACAAGATTGGTGAAACACATGAAGGTGCTTCACAAATGGACTGGATGGCCCAAGAACAGGAACGTGGTATTACAATTACATCTGCTGCAACAACAGCAGCATGGAAGAACCACCGTATCAATATCATCGATACACCAGGACACGTTGATTTCACAATCGAAGTTGAACGTTCACTCCGTGTGCTTGATGGTGCCGTAGCGGTTCTTGATGCTCAAGCTGGTGTTGAACCTCAAACAGAAACTGTTTGGCGTCAAGCTTCAGATTATGATGTTCCACGGATCGTTTTTGCTAACAAGATGGATAAGCTTGGTGCTGATTTTGATTTCTCAGTTCAATCAATCCACGACCGTTTGCAAGCTAACGCTTTGCCAATTCAAATGCCAATCGGTGCTGAAGATGATTTCCAAGGAATTATTGACTTGGTTGAAATGAAGGCTGATTTGTATGACGTTGATGAATTAGGTACAGAATGGGAAACTGTTGATGTTCCTGATGAATACAAAGAAGAAGCTGAAAAGCGTCGTAACGAAATGATTGAACAATTGGCTGATATTGATGAAAACATCATGGAAAAATACCTTGGTGGAGAAGATATCTCAGTTGCTGAAATCAAAGCTGCTATTCGTAAAGGTACTTTAGCTCTTGAATTATTCCCAGTTCTTGCTGGTTCAGCATTTAAGAACAAGGGTGTTCAAATGATGCTTGATGCCGTTGTTGATTACTTACCATCACCATTGGATGTTAAGCCTTATAGTGCTACAGATCCTGAAACAGGCGACCAAGTTGAATTGATTGCTGGTGATGACAAGTCATTCGCTGCTTTAGCATTTAAAGTTGCTACTGACCCATTCGTTGGTCGTTTAACATTTATCCGTGTATACCAAGGTACATTGGAATCAGGATCATATGTTCTTAACGCCACAAAGGGCAAGCGTGAACGTGTTGGTCGTTTGCTACAAATGCATTCTAACCAACGTCAAGAAATCCCAGAAGTATTCTCTGGAGATATCGCTGCTGCTATCGGTCTTAAGAACACTACAACTGGTGATTCATTGACTGATCCAGCACATCCATTACAATTGGAATCAATGGTATTCCCAGATCCAGTTATCGAAGTTGCTGTTGAACCTAAGTCAAAAGCTGACCAAGATAAGATGGATATCGCTCTTCAAAAACTTGCTGAAGAAGATCCTTCATTCCGTGCAGAAACAAACCCTGAAACAGGTGAAACTGTTATTGCCGGAATGGGTGAACTTCACCTTGATATCATTGTTGACCGTATGAAACGTGAATTTAACGTTGAAGCTACAATTGGTGCTCCTCAAGTATCATACCGTGAAGCATTTACTAAGAAGACTTCCGCACAAGGTAAATTTGTACGTCAGTCTGGTGGTAAAGGTCAATATGGTGACGTTTGGGTTGAATTCGAACCAAACGAAGAAGGTAAAGGCTTTGAATTCGAAGATGCCATCGTTGGTGGTGTAGTTCCTCGTGAATACATTCCATCAGTTGAAGAAGGTTTGAGAGAAGCTATGAACAATGGTGTTCTTGCCGGATATCCATTGGTTGATGTTAAGGCTAAACTATATGATGGTAGTTATCATGATGTCGATTCTAGTGAAGCTGCATTTAAGGTGGCTGCATCACTTGCTTTACGTGCTGCTGCTAAGACTGCTGCTCCTGTTATCCTAGAACCAATTATGAAGGTAGAAATCCGTGTTCCTGAAGAATACATGGGTGATATCATGGGACAAGTTACTGCACGTCGTGGACGCGTTGATGGTATGGAAGCAATTGCTGGTGCTGAAGAAATCCATGCATTTGTTCCTCTATCAGAAATGTTCGGTTATGCTACAACACTTCGTTCAGCATCACAAGGTCGTGGTACATTTACTATGACATTTGATCATTACGAAGCTGTTCCAAAATCAATTCAAGAAGAAATTATCAAGAAAAATGGCGGACATGCTGAATAATCTTTAAAATTAAAGAAGTTTTCTTTTTTCAATTATTTAATTGAAGGAGAAAACTTCTTTTTATTTTAAATTTATTTCTCAAAACCCTTGTCATAACGCTGATTATCATGTATTATTATCAAGTACCGTTTTCAAACGAGGGAGCATTATGCTCTCTAAACGGTGGTGTATAAGCATAGCGTTGATGTGAAAGGTTGCGACACACCCGGCCGCTTTGCCACAGGGTGTGGCGGTAATTTTCACGGAGCAAGTCTTATTTTTAAAATAGACGAAGGAGGTAACACAATGGCAAAACAAAAAATTCGTATCCGCCTAAAGGCATACGAACACCGTATCTTAGATCAATCTGCTGACAAGATTGTTGAAACAGCAAAACGTACTGGTGCAACAATTTCGGGTCCAATCCCATTGCCAACAGAACGCACAGTATATACTGTTTTGAGTTCTCCACATAAGTTTAAGAAGGCTCGTGAACAGTTCGAAATGCGTACGCACAAACGATTGATCGATATCGTTAACCCAACACCAAAGACAGTGGATTCATTGATGAAGCTTGACTTGCCAAGTGGTGTAGATATCGAAATCAAACTATAATTTAAAGTATAAACGGAGGTGTACTAATGACCACAAAAGGAATCTTAGGTAAAAAGGTCGGAATGACACAGGTTTTTACTGAAGCTGGAGAATTAATTCCTGTTACAGTAATCGATACAACTCCTAACGTTGTATTACAACTCAAGACAGTTGAAAATGATGGTTATTCATCAGTTCAATTAGGTTTTGACGACAAACGTCAAGTTTTGAGCAACAAACCTGAACAAGGCCACGTAGCAAAAGCAAATACAAATCCTAAGCGCTTCATTCACGAAATCAGAAATGTTGAGCTTGGGGACGTCAAAGTTGGAGACACAATCGCAGCTGACATTTTTGAAGCAGGCGAAATCGTCGACGTAACTGGTACTACTAAGGGACATGGTTTCCAAGGTGTTATCAAAAAAGACGGTCAACGTCGTGGTCCGATGGCGCACGGTTCTCGTTATCACCGTCGTCCTGGTTCACTTGGGGCAGTTATTAACCGCGTATTCCCAGGAAAGAAATTACCAGGTCGCATGGGTAACAAAACAGTAACAATTCAACATCTTGAAATCGTTAAAGCAGATACAGAAAACAACGTATTACTAGTTAAGGGTAATGTACCTGGCGCTAAGAAGTCATACTTAGTTGTTAAAAGTACTGTAAAGAATACTAAATAAGAGAGGAGGACCATATAAATGGCTAACGTATCATTATTCAAACAAGACGGAACTAAAAATGGTGACGTTGAATTAAATGCCGATATTTTCGGTATCGAACCTAACAACGATGTAGTCTTTGAAGCAGTAGTTATGCAACGTGCATCTATGCGTCAAGGTACACACGCAGTAAAGAATCGTAGTGCTGTACGTGGTGGTGGTAGAAAACCATGGCGTCAAAAAGGTACTGGACGTGCTCGTCAAGGTTCAATTCGCTCACCACAATGGCGTGGTGGAGGAATTGTCTTTGGACCAACTCCTCGTTCATATGCATACAGCATTCCTAAGAAAATGCGTCGCTTGGCATTGAAGTCAGTACTTTCACAAAAGGTATTGGATGAAAGCCTTGTAGTCGTTGATGAATTCAAGTTCGAAACTCCAAAGACTAAGGACTTTGCTCAATCATTAGGTAACCTTAATGTTGATAAAAAAGCTCTATTAGTTCTTGAAGAAGATAACGAAAGTGCTGTATTGGCTGCTCGTAATTTATCTAATGTAAAAATCGTTGAACCTGAAGGTATCAATGTTTTAGATATTATGAATAGCGACAAACTTGTCATTACACAAAAGGCTCTTTCTCAAGTAGAGGAGGCTCTAGCATAATGGAATCACGTGATATTATTCTACGCCCTGTTGTTACAGAAGCATCAATGGCGTTAATCGATGACAAACGTTACACATTTGATGTAGATCCACGTGCTACAAAGACTCAAGTTAAAAAAGCTATCGAAGAGATCTTTGAAGTTACAGTTATTAAGATCAACATTATGAATGTTAAAGGTAAGTTGAAGCGCCAAGGCCGTTACGCTGGTTACACAAAGAAGCGTCGTAAGGCAATCGTGCAACTTTCTGCAGATTCAAAAGAAATCCAATTATTTGGTGAAGAATAAATAAATATAGGAGGAAAACAACGTGGGGATTAAGAAATTTAAACCAACTACAAATGCCCGTCGTGGCATGACACAATTGGACTACTCTGAAATCACAAAGAAGAGTCCAGAAAAGTCATTGTTGGAATCTCAAAGCCATACTGCTGGTCGTAATAACTACGGTCGTATGACTGTTCGCCATCGTGGTGGTGGTAACAAACGTCAATACCGTATCATCGACTTTAAGCGTATTAAAGATGATGTACCAGCTACAGTAAAAGCTATTGAATATGATCCAAACCGTACAGCTAACATTGCTTTGCTTGTTTATGCTGATGGTGTTAAGTCATATATCATTGCTCCTAAAGGTTTGAAGGTTGGCGACAAGGTTCAATCTGGATCAGAAGCTGATATCAAAGTAGGTAACGCATTACCACTTAAGGATATTCCTGTTGGTACTGTTATCCACAATATCGAATTAAAACCAGGTAAAGGTGGACAACTTGTTCGTTCAGCTGGTGCTTCAGCACAATTACTTGGTAAAGAAGGTAAGTATGTACTTATCCGTCTTGCTTCTTCTGAAGTTCGTATGGTTCTTGCAACAAACCGTGCAACAATCGGTGCTGTTGGTAATGAAGAACATGAACTAGTTAACGTTGGTAAAGCTGGTCGTACACGTTACGCTGGTCAACGTCCACATGTTCGTGGTTCTGTAATGAACCCTAACGATCATCCACATGGTGGTGGTGAAGGTAAGGCTCCTATCGGTCGTCCATCTCCTCTTTCTCCATGGGGTAAGAAAACAATCGGTAAGAAGACTCGTAACAAACATAACAAGTCAAACAAATTTATCGTTCGTGGTCGTAAGCGCGGTCGCTTAGGTAACATCTAGAACAGTTTTCGAAGGAGGTCAAATTAATGGGTCGTAGTTTAAAAAAGGGACCATTCGCTGATGAACATCTTCTAAAGAAGGTCGATGCACAAAAAGATCAAGACAAGAAGCCAGTAATCAAGACATGGTCACGTCGTTCAACAATTTTTCCAAGTTTCATCGGATGCACAATCGCTGTATACGATGGTAGAAAACATGTTCCAGTTTATATCCAAGATGATATGGTTGGTCATAAGCTTGGCGAATTTGTTCCAACTCGCACATTCCGTGGTCACGGTGGCGACGACAAAAAGACATCTGGAAAGTAAGGAGGATGAATCATGGCTGAACAAGTAACATCTGCACAGGCAACTGCAAAGACTGTTCGTATTGCCGCTCGTAAGATTCGTCTCGTAGTCGATCTTATCAGAGGTAAAAGTGTCGCTGAAGCTTTTGCAATTTTAAAATTTACACCACGTAGTGCTTCACCTGTTGTTGAAAAGGTTTTGAAGTCTGCAGTGGCGAATGCTGAAAACAACTTTGATTTGGATCGTGAAGATTTGGTAATTAGCAAAGTCTTTGTTAACGAAGGACCAACGTTAAAACGTTTCCGTCCACGTGCTAAGGGTTCTGCATCACCAATTAACAAACGTACAAGTCATATTACAGTTGTAGTATCAGAAAAACAGGAGGGATAACGCGTGGGTCAAAAAGTAAATCCTAATGGATTCCGTGTTGGTGTCATTCGTGATTGGCAAGCTAAATGGTATGCTGATAAAGACTTTTCAAAGTTCTTAGCCGAAGATATCAAGATTCGTGAATTTATCGCAAAGCAACTTACTGATGCTTCTGTATCTACTGTTGAAATTGAACGTGCAGCAAATCGTGTTAACATTTCAATTCACACTGCTAAACCAGGTATGGTTATCGGTAAAGGTGGATCAGAAGTTGAAAAGTTGCGTAATCAACTAAATCAATTAACTGGCAAACGTGTTCACATCAACATTGTCGAAATCAAGAAACCTGATCTCGAAGCAAAACTTGTTGGTGAAAACATCGCTGCTCAACTAGAAGGACGTGTTGCATTCCGTCGTGCTATGAAGCAAGCAATGCAACGCTCAATGCGCTCAGGTGCTAAAGGTATTAAAACACAAGTTGCAGGTCGTTTAAACGGTGCTGACATGTCTCGTGTAGAACGCTACTCAGAAGGAAAGGTTCCTCTTCACACACTTCGTGCTGACGTGGACTACGCTTGGGTTGAAGCTCGTACTACATACGGACAACTTGGTGTTAAGACATGGATCTACCGTGGCGAAATTTTACCTGAAGTAAAGGACGCTAAGAAAAACTCTAAAGAACAAGGAGGGAAATAAGCATGTTAGTACCTAAGAGAGTAAAGCATCGTCGCGAACATCGTGGTCGTATGCGTGGTGCTGCTAAAGGTGGCAAAACAGTTGCTTTTGGTGAATATGGTTTACAAGCATTAACTTCATCATGGATTACTAACCGCCAAATCGAAGCTGCTCGTGTGGCTATGACACGTTATATGAAACGTGGCGGTAAAGTTTGGATTAAGATTTTCCCTCATAAGTCATACACATCTAAAGGTGTGGGTGTTCGTATGGGTAATGGTAAAGGTACTCCAGAAGGCTGGGTTGCACCAGTAAAACGCGAAAAGGTTATGTTTGAAGTTGCAGGTGTTCCTGAAGAAGTTGCTCGCGAAGCTCTACGTTTGGCAGCAATGAAACTTCCTGTTAAGACAAAGATTATCGAACGCGAGGAAGTAGGTGGCGAATCAGATGAAGGCTAAAGAAATTAATGAATTAACCACTGACGAAATGATCAATAAGGAAAAAGAGTATAAGGACGAGTTATTCAACCTACGTTTCCAATTGGCTACAGGTCAACTTGAAAACACTGCTCGCCTTAAAGCTGTTCGTAAGAACATTGCTCGAATCAAAACTGCTCTACGTCAACAAGAATTAAACAAGTAAAAGAATACGAAGGGAGGACTTAATCAATGAGTGAAGAACGTAACGCACGAAAGGTTTACCAAGGACGCGTAGTTTCTGACAAGATGGATAAGACTATCACAGTCCAAATCGATACTTACAAGACACATCCTGTTTACGGTAAGCGTGTAAAGTACTCAAAGAAATATAAGGCACATGATGAAAACAACGCTGCTAAGATGGGCGATATCGTAACAATTATGGAAACAAGACCTTTGTCTGCTACAAAGAGATTCCGTTTGCTTGATATCGTTGAAAAAGCGGTTATTATCTAGCTCATGTTTCGTATTCTGATACAAAATTGAAGGGAGGACACTAACTGTGATCCAACAAGAGAGTCGTTTGAAAGTTGCTGACAATTCTGGAGCACGTGAACTGTTGGTTATTAAAGTATTGGGTGGTTCCCGTGTTAAATTTGGTTACATTGGTGACATTATCGTTGCTACTGTTAAACAAGCAACACCAGGTGGCGTTGTCAAAAAAGGTGACGTTGTAAAAGCTGTTGTTGTTCGTACAAAACAAGGTGCACACCGTGCTGATGGTTCATACATCAAATTTGACGAAAATGCTGCAGTATTAATTAAAGATGATAAGAGCCCTCAAGGAACTCGTATCTTTGGCCCAGTTGCACGTGAATTACGTGACAAGGACTACATGAAGATCGTTTCTTTGGCTCCTGAAGTATTGTAATCAACCATCATAACGAAGGAGGTGCGCCATTAATGTTCGTAAAAGTTGGCGACAAAGTTCGCGTAATTAGCGGAAAAGACAAAGGCAAGGAAGGTACTATTAAACAAACCCTTGCTAAAAAGAACCGTGTTGTTGTTGAAGGCCTTAACATGATTAAAAAACATCAAAAGCCTAACAATGCAAATCCTCAAGGTGGAATTCTTGATGTTGAAGCACCTATGGATGTTTCAAATGTAATGCTTATCGATCCATCTACAAATGAACCAACACGTGTTGGCTTCAAAACTGTTGATGGTAAGAAAGTACGAGTATCAAAAAAATCTGGCGAGAGTATCGACAAATAATCTAAGCGAAGGGAGGAAATAATATTCATGGCAAATCGTTTAAAAGAAAAATTCGTTAACGAAATCACACCTGATTTGGTTAAAAAGTTTGACTATACATCAGTTATGCAAGTACCAAAGATTGAAAAGATCGTTTTGAATATGGGTGTCGGTGATGCAGTTACTAACTCTAAGAACTTAGATGAAGCAGTTGCTGAATTGGAACTTATTTCAGGTCAAAAGCCACTTGTTACAAAGGCTAAAAAGTCAATCGCTGGATTCCGTCTTCGTGAAGGTATGTCAATTGGTGCTAAGGTTACATTACGTGGTGAAAGAATGTATGACTTCTTAGATAAGTTAGTTAACGTTTCATTACCTCGTGTTCGTGACTTCCGTGGTGTAAGTAGCAAGGCCTTTGATGGTCGTGGTAACTACACATTAGGTGTACGCGAACAATTGATTTTCCCAGAAATCGATTTTGATAATGTTAACCGTGTTCGTGGTTTAGATATTGTTATCGTTACAACTGCAAACACAGATGAAGAATCACGTGAACTATTGGCACAATTCGGAATGCCATTTGAAAAGTAAGCGAAGGGAGCAAACAAATTGGCTAAAAAATCATTAGTTGTAAAGAGTGAACGTCCTGCTAAGTTCTCGACACAAGCATACACACGTTGCGAACGTTGTGGCCGTCCACACTCTGTATACCGTAAATTCCATTTATGCCGTATTTGCCTTCGTGAATTAGCTCATGAAGGACAAATTCCTGGTATGAAGAAAGCTAGTTGGTAAAAAAAGAAATCAGAGTCAAAGGAGGGTAATACTGAATGTCTATGACAGATCCTATTGCAGACTTTCTTACTCGTATTCGTAACGCGAACATGGTTCGCCACGAATCTTTAGAAGTACCTGCATCAAAAATCAAAAAAGATATGGCCGAAATTCTTAAGAACGAAGGTTTTATCAAGGATGTTGAATATATTGAAGATGACAAGCAAGGCATCATTCGTGTATTCCTAAAATATGGAAAGAACAACGAACGAGTTATCTCTGGTTTGAAACGTATTTCAAAACCTGGATTGCGTTCATATGTTAAATCTGACGAAGTTCCTAAGGTGTTGAATGGTTTAGGTATCGCAATCATTTCAACTTCTGAAGGTGTCATCACAGATAAAGAAGCACGTGCTAAGAAAATCGGTGGAGAAGTATTAGCTTACATCTGGTAATTTTTAGATAAGGAGGTGCCGTTCAATGAGCCGTATCGGTAGAAAACCAGTTGAAATTCCAGCTGGTGTTGAAATTAAACAAGACGGAAACGTCGTAACTGTTAAAGGACCTAAGGGTGAATTAACACGTACAATGAGCTCAGATATTACAATGTCCGTTGACGGAAACGTTGTATCATTTGATCGTCCAAACGACAATAATAAAATGCGTGCATTACATGGTACTACACGCGCTAACTTCAACAACATGGTTGAAGGTGTTGTAAATGGTTTTGAAAAGAAACTTGAACTAATTGGTGTTGGTTACCGTGCACAACTTAAAGGTAAGACATTAATCTTAAACTTAGGTTATTCAAACCCAGTTGAAATGGAAACTCCTGAAGACCTTAAGGTTGAAGTTCCTGACAACACACACATTAATATCAGTGGTATCAGCAAACAACGTGTTGGTGATTTAGCTGCTGAAATCCGTGCCGTACGTTCACCAGAACCATATAAAGGTAAAGGTGTTCGTTACGTTGGTGAATATGTTCGCCGTAAAGAAGGTAAAACAGGTAAATAATCACGCAGCTTGATATAATTAGCTGAGATTCAAAAAATATGAGGTGAAAATTTTGATTTCTAAACCAGATAAGAACAAAAAACGTCAACGTCGTCATGCACGCGTTCGTTCAAAAATCTCTGGTACTGCAGAGTGCCCACGCTTAAATGTATACCGTTCTAACAAAAACATCTACGCTCAAGTAATTGATGACGTAGCGGGTGTAACGCTAGTTAGTGCCTCAACATTAGATAGCGAAATTTCAGGTGGCTCAAAGACTGAATTAGCATCACAAGTTGGTGCTTTAGTTGCTAAGAGAGCTGTTGAAAAGAAAATTGAAAATGTCGTTTTTGATCGTGGTGGATACATCTATCATGGTCGCGTTCAAGCTTTAGCTGAAGCTGCTCGCGAAAACGGACTTAAATTTTAAGGATAGGAGGGAAATACGTACATGTCTAAATTTATCGATCCAGAAAAATTGGAAATTGAAGATCGCGTAGTTGCCATCAACCGTGTTACAAAGGTTGTTAAAGGTGGACGTCGTCTTCGTTTTGCTGCTTTAGTCGTTGTTGGTGACAAGAACGGTCATGTAGGTTTTGGTACTGGTAAAGCTCAAGAAGTTCCAGAAGCTATCCGTAAAGCGGTTGAAACTGCACGTAAGAGTTTGATTGAAGTTCCTATTGTTGGAACAACTCTCCCTCACGAAGCCGTCGGTGTTTACGGTGGTGGACGAATTCTGATGAAGCCAGCTCTTGAAGGTTCTGGAGTAGCTGCTGGTGGTGCTGTTCGTGCCGTTATGGAATTAGCAGGTATCGATGATGTTACAAGTAAGCGTTTGGGTTCAAACACTGCTGTTAACGTTGTTCGTGCTACTTTCGAAGGTCTTAAGAGCATGCGTAATGCAGAAGAAGTTGCTGCCCTTCGTGGGGTTTCAGTCGATCATTTAGCTGAATAAGGAGGATATTCTGATGTCACAATTAAAAGTTACATTAATTAAAAGTGCTGCACATCGCCTCCCAAAACAAAGAACAATTGTTAAGGAATTAGGTCTTGGCCGAGTAAATAGCTCTGTAGTCCTACCTAACAATGAGGCAACTCGTGGAGCTATTTTCCACATTGCACATTTAATTGAAGTTGAAGAAGTAAAATAATTTTTGTAAGATTGGAGGTTTCCTTGCATGAAGTTGAATGAATTAATGCCTAGCGAAGGTTCACGCACTAACCGTAAACGTATTGGTCGTGGTACTTCTAGTGGTACAGGTAAGACTGCTGGTCGTGGTCAAAAGGGTCAAAAGGCACGTGGTAAAGTTCGTTTAGGTTTTGAAGGTGGACAAATGCCTCTTTACCGTCGAATTCCAAAACGTGGATTCACAAACATCAACCGTAAAGAATTTGCTATTGTAAACCTTGATGCTCTTAACGTTTTTGATGAAGGTGCTGAAGTAACACCAGAATCATTGCTTAAAGCTGGTATCATTAGTAAACAACTTAGCGGTGTTAAGGTTCTTGGTAATGGAGAAATTACTAAGAAGCTTACTGTTAAAGCTAACAAATTCTCTGAAAGTGCTGTAAAAGCAATCGAAGCTGCTGGTGGTAAAACCGAGGTGATTTAATGCTGACGACTGTCAAAAATGCTTTAAAAGTGAAGGATATTAGAAATAAGATTCTGTTCACACTCGGTATTTTGATTGTATTTCGTTTAGGATCATATATCACTGTTCCTGGTGTTAATGCGAAAGCATTGGAAAGCATGTCTTCATCAGGATTAGTTGGAATTTTGAATACGTTCAGTGGTGGTGGATTAACGAATTACTCCATTTTCGCAATGGGGGTTTCGCCATATATCACAGCACAAATTATTGTACAATTGCTACAAATGGATATCGTTCCTAAATTTGTGGAATGGAGTAAGCAAGGTGAGGTTGGTCGTCGAAAGCTTAATCAAGCTACGAGATGGTTAACAATCGTCCTTGCTTTTGCTCAATCAATCGGAATTACAGCTGGTTTTAATTATTTAAGTCAGATGAATTTGGTTGAATCACCAAGTGTCCAAACCTTTCTAACGATTGGTTTAATTCTTACGGCCGGAACTATGTTGACTACCTGGTTAGGTGACATGATTACGGAACGTGGGATTGGACAAGGAGTATCAATGATTATCTTTGCAGGTATCATTGCTCGTACACCAGTTGGGATTCAGCAAATTTACACTGAGCAGTTTGTTAATACTGCGAAAAGCGAATGGACGCAAAGTTTTATTATTGTTGGAGCAATTATCCTTGCAGTTTTAGCCATTGTAATTTTTGTTACATGGGTACAACAAGCAAGTCGTAAAATTCCAATTCAATATACAAGAAGAGCTTCTGGCGCTTCTGATAGTAGTTATTTACCTCTTAAGGTTAACGTAGCTGGTGTTATTCCAGTTATCTTTGCTAGTTCTTTTATTTCTACACCGCAAACCATTTTAATGGCTTTTGCATCATCACATTCTGATGATACTTGGTACACTGTTTTAAACGATGTATTCAATATGCAAACCACTAAAGGTGCCATCTTATATACTGTGTTAATTGTATTGTTTACGTTCTTCTATGCTTTTGTTCAGGTTAACCCTGAAAAACTAGCTGAAAATTTACAAAAACAAGGCAGTTATATTCCAGGGGTTTGGCCGGGAAAGAAAACCCAAGATTATATGTCAGGTCTTTTAATTAGACTTAGTGTAGTTGGGGCATTATTCCTTGGCTTGGTTGCCTTAATTCCATTGCTTGCTTCAAACATTTTTGGTTTGGACGAATCAATTGGTTTAGGTGGAACAAGTCTTTTGATTGTTGTTGGTGTAGCAATCGAGTTGGCAAATCAACTTGAAGGGTTAATGATGAAACGAGAATACGTTGGATTCATTCGAAAATAATTCGTTAGTTTAACAATGAAGGAGAATTTCAAATGAGTAAATTAAACCTCGTTTTGATGGGTCTTCCAGGTGCTGGTAAAGGTACACAGGCTCAGAGAATTATTGAGGATTTCAAAATTCCACATATTTCAACTGGTGACATTTTCCGTGAAGCTATGAAAAATGAAACCGAAATGGGTGTGGAAGCAAAGAAGTTCATTGATAAGGGTGAACTTGTTCCCGATAGTGTAACTAACGGGATCGTCGAAGATCGTCTTGCAATGGACGATGTCAACGATGGTTTTATGCTTGATGGTTTTCCTAGAAATATCGATCAAGCTAAGGCGCTAGATGAAATGACATCTCGTTTAAACAAACCACTTACAGCAGTGATTAACATTCATGTTGATCCTGAAGTTTTGGTTGAAAGACTATCTGGCAGATTTATTTGTAAAAATTGTGGAGCTACTTATCATAAGCTTTACAATCCACCAAAGGTTGAAGGAACTTGTGATGTTTGCGGACATCACGAATTCTTCCAACGTGAGGACGACAAGCCAGAAACTGTAAAAAATCGCATTGCTGTTAATACTAAACTTAACACTCCGTTGATTTCTTACTATGAAGAAAAGCATCTCCTTTACAACATTAATGGCGATCAGGATATCAACGATGTTTATTCTGAAGTCAAAAAAGTATTAGAGGCTCTCTAATTTCGTGCTTGTTGGTACTATAGATAACGTTCATTGTTTGCAAATAGTTTTTTCGTATGGTAAGCTAATTCAGGTTTAGCTTCGAAATACATATTTTGAGGCTTTTTGTTGGTTATTACTATTAGAAAAGTTAATGGGAGGCACAAATTTAGTGGCTAAAGATAATGTCATTGAAATTGAGGGCACAGTTAAAGAAACTATGCCTAATGCGATGTTCAAAGTAGAGCTTGAAAATGGTCATGAAATTCTTGCTCATGTTTCGGGAAAGATTCGCATGCACTATATCAAAATTCTACCTGGCGATAAGGTTACGGTTGAAATGTCACCGTACGACTTGTCCAAAGGTCGCATTACCTATCGTTTCAAATAAGTTTTATTCGTTTAGGAGGATTTATTCATGAAGGTACGTCCATCAGTTAAGACAATGTGTGAACATTGCAAAATCATTAGACGTAAAGGGCGCGTTATGGTAATTTGCTCAGCAAATCCTAAGCACAAACAGCGTCAAGGAAAATAATATTATACTTGGAGGTGAAATTTAATGGCCCGTATTGCAGGTGTTGATTTACCACGTGACAAGCGAATTGTCATTGGTTTGACATATATTTTCGGTATTGGTAACACTACCGCTCAAAAAATCTTAAAGGACGCAGAAGTATCAGAAGATATCCGCGTTCGTGATTTAACAGCCGATCAAGAAGACAAGATCCGTGCAGAAGTAGATAACTATCTAGTTGAAGGTGATCTTCGTCGTACAGTTAGTCTCAATATCAAGCGTCTCCAAGAAATCGGTTCATACCGTGGTATGCGTCATCGTCGTGGGTTGCCAGTTCGTGGACAACATACGAAGAATAACGCTCGGACACGTAAAGGTAAGAAAGTTTCTATCGCAGGTAGAAAAAAATAATTAAAGGAGGCTAACTTTTTATGGCAACGAAAAAGAATACTCGCAAACGTCGAGTAAAAAAGAATATTGAATCTGGAGTAGCACATATCCATTCAACATTCAACAATACTCTTGTTATGATTACAGATCCCCAAGGTAACGCAGTTGCTTGGTCATCTGCTGGTGCTCTTGGATTTAAGGGTAGTCGTAAGTCTACACCTTTTGCCGCACAAATGGCATCAGAAGCTGCTGCTAAAGCAGCTATGGAACATGGTATGAAGAATGTTGAAGTTGCTGTTAAGGGACCTGGTTCAGGTCGTGAAGCTGCTATTCGTGCACTACAAGCTACTGGGCTTGAAGTAAGTGCAATTCGTGATGTTACACCAGTTCCTCATAATGGATCTCGTCCTCCAAAGCGCCGTCGTGTATAGAGTTCGGTTCTGTTTGAGGGCAAACTTTATAATGCATTCAAAATCGAAATGCAGACTGCGTTTTGAAAGGGGTAAAAATTAGAATGATCGAATTTGAGAAGCCAAAAATTCATAAAATTGACGAAAATGACAATTATGGCCGATTTGTTATTGAACCCTTAGAACGGGGATATGGTACAACGCTTGGTAATTCACTTCGTCGTATCCTATTATCATCATTGCCAGGAGCAGCTATTACTAGCGTTCAAATTGATAGTGTCTTACATGAATTCTCAACCATTGAAGGTGTTGTAGAAGACGTAACACAAATTATTTTGAATCTTAAGAAGGTTTCGTTGAAGATTGAATCTGATGAAGATAAAACATTAGAAATCAATGTTGCGGGACCTGCTAATGTAACTGCTGGCGATATTATGGGAGACGGTGACGTAGTGATTCTTAATCCTGAGTTACCAATCTGTACTGTAGCTGAAGGTACTACATTCCATGCAGTACTCACTGCTGACACTGGCCGTGGATATACATCTGCGGACGAAAACAAGGCTCGAAAGGTTGATATGCCAATCGGTGTATTACCAATCGATTCTATTTATACCCCAATTGAACGTGTTAATTATCAAGTTGAAAATACTCGTGTTGGTCAACGAGACGACTATGATAAACTTACGCTCGATATTTGGACTGATGGTTCTATCACTCCTAGTGAGGCAACAAGTTTATCTGCTAAAATTTTAACAGAACACCTTGCAATCTTTGTTAACCTTAATGATCAGGCTAAAGAGACTGAAATTATGGTTGAAAAAGAAGAAACTCACAAGGAAAAAATGCTTGAAATGACAATTGAAGAATTAGATCTTTCGGTCCGTTCATACAATTGCTTAAAACGAGCAGGTATTAACAGTGTTCAAGAATTAACTGACCGCACTGATGCTCAAATGATGAAAGTTCGTAATCTTGGACGTAAGTCATTGGTTGAAATCCAAGAGAAACTTAGTTTATTGGGCTTAGGTTTCCGTTCAGAAGACTAATCATAAGGAGGGTTCCCATAGATGAGTTATCGTAAATTAGGTCGTACAAGCTCCCAACGTAAAGCGTTGCTTCGCGATCTCACAACAGAATTAATTGTTAACGAAAAGATCGTTACTACTGAAGCACGCGCTAAGGAAGTTCGTTCTACTACTGAAAAAATGATCACATTGGGTAAACGTGGCGACTTGCATGCACGTCGTCAAGCTGCAGCATTCGTTCGTAATGTTGTTGCTGATGTTACTGAAGATGGTGAGGACGTAAAAGTTTCTTCAGCACTTCAAAAATTGTTTGCTGATTTAGCTCCACGTTATGCTGATCGTAAAGGTGGATATACTCGTATCTACAAGACGATGCCACGCCGTGGAGACGGTGCCCCAATGGTTGTTTTAGAATTAGTTGATTAATTAATTTAAAACGATTTTAATAATAACAAAATCTATCACTTAAGATAATGGTAGGGTGTTACGATGTTGGAGAAATCCTAGTCTAGCCCACGGCGAGTTTTTAACTTGCTATCATTATCTTCAGTGATTTTTTTTGTATAGAATGATAGAATTAAGTCCATATTGTTTAGGGAGATAAGAGACTTTGAATAACATTATTGACGTAAAAAATCTTACATACAAATATGCAAATAGTGGTGACAAAAAAGCACTTGATAATGTTTCGCTCTCTATTGAAAAGGGCAGTTGGACTTCAATTGTTGGGCATAATGGGAGTGGGAAGAGTACCTTAGCACGTTCAATTGATGGATTGATGTCATATAACGAGGGTGTAATTAATGTAGATGGAATTATTTTATCCGATGATACAGTTTGGGACATTCGTAAGAAAATTGGTATGATTTTCCAAAATCCTGACAATCAATTTGTTGGAGCAACGGTCGAAGATGATGTCGCATTTGGCTTAGAAAATTTAGGCATTGAAACTGACAAGATGCATAAGATTGTCAATAATGTCTTAAAAAAAGTTCGAATGGAAGATTTTAAAGAGAGACAACCTGACCAATTATCTGGTGGACAAAAGCAACGAGTAGCTATCGCTGGGGTGTTAGCTTCAAAACCTGAAATCATTATCTTAGATGAAGCTACAAGCATGCTTGATCCTCAAGGACGCTATGAAATAATTAATTTAATTAATGAAATTCACCAGGAAAATGATATTACGGTCATTTCTATAACGCACGATGTAAGTGAGGCTATGCTATCAGATCATGTCATTGTCTTAAATGATGGTAAAATCGTCGAATCTGGTGCTCCTAAAAAAGTATTTAATGATGATGAAATGTTAAAGTTAACCGGTTTAGAAAAACCATTTAATGCACATTTATTTGATGCCTTAGTCGAACAAGGAATTCATCCTCCAGTAGAATTACGAATGGACGAAAATGATTTGGAGGAATGGCTATGTCAATTGCTTTTGAAAGCGTAGATTTTGTTTACCAAGCGCATACTCCGTTTGAAAATCTATCTTTAAGAAACATTAATTTAACGATTCCTGATGGATCATATACTGCTATTATTGGTCATACGGGAAGTGGCAAGTCGACGCTGATTCAACATGTTAATGGACTCTTACGACCAACCAAGGGCTTGGTCAATGTCGATGGACAAATAATTAATGCTAATACTAAAAATAAACAATTAGTTTCCTTACGCCAACATGTAGGGATTGTTTTTCAATTTCCTGAAAGCCAACTTTTTGCTGAAACGGTAGTTGATGATGTTAAGTTTGGGCCATTGAACTTTGGAGTATCAGATACAGAAGCTACGAATCGAGCCAAAGATGCATTACAAAAAGTTAAGCTACCAGAAGAATTTTGGCAGAAGTCACCGTTTGAACTTTCTGGTGGACAAATGCGAAGAGTAGCAATTGCAGGTGTGTTGGCAACTAATCCTAAAATCCTTATTTTAGATGAACCGACCGCTGGATTAGACCCTCAAGGAAGATTTGAAATGATGGAACTTTTTAATGAATTACATCATAAAGAGCAACTTACCATTCTATTAGTAACCCATCAAATGGATGATGTGGCAAATTATGCAGATAATGTCATTGTGATGGATGGAGGACAGATTGTTAAGAATGGTGCTCCGGTTGAAGTTTTTCGAGACACTAAGTGGCTAATAAAACATCAACTAGGATTACCTAAAGCAGCAAATTTTGCCATTAAGTTAGCTGATAGGGGAGTTAAATTTGATAAAATGCCACTTGATATTAGTGGTCTAGTACATCAGATTGTTAATGTCAAAGATAGGAGGCCAAGTCATGAATAAAATTCTATTTGGTCGTTATGTCCCCGGCACCTCATTTGTACATCGAATGGATCCGCGCGCTAAATTGATTTTGAGTTTGATCTATATTGTGGCTGTTTTTATGGCTAATTCATGGTCAGCATATGCGGTTAGTTTTATAATTGCTTTGACTATCATTGCTTCATCAGGAATAGCCCCTAAATTCTTCTGGGACGGCGTTAAACCATTAATTGGAGTAATTCTATTAACCGTTGTGATTCAGGTCTTCTTCGGCGTCGGAGGGCACGTCTATTGGCATTGGGGAATATTATCTATCACGAGTGATGGTCTGTTAAATGCTGTTTACATTGCAATCCGATTTGTCCTGATTATTCTGGTATCAACGGTATTAACTTTATCAACATCACCACTAGAGATATCAGGAGCAATCGAGTCACTTTTTATGCCACTTAAAAAGATTCATTTTCCTGTTTATGAAATGGCGTTAATGCTATCAATTGCATTAAGATTTGTTCCAACATTAATAGACGAGACAGAAAAAATCTTGAATGCTCAACGCTCAAGAGGAGCTAACTTTAGTTCGGGATCAATTATGGCCAGATTAAAAAAGTTAGTTTCAATATTGATTCCTCTTTTTGAAAGTGCGTTTAATCGGGCTGAAGAATTAGCTACAGCGATGGAATCTCGTGGCTACCAGGGTGGCGAAGGCCGCAGTAAGTATCGAGTTTTAAATTATACAAAAAATGACATAATAGGTACGATATTCATGATGGCTTCTGTAGCATTGATTATGGTACTCAGAAATTGGAGTTAGTAATGCGATATAAAATAATATTAGCCTATGACGGGACTAATTTTGCAGGTTTTCAAATGCAACCTAATCAGCGAACTGTGGAAGGGGTCTTAAAAAGAATAGTTAATAAAATAGCTAAAAACCCAACCCCGGAAATTTCAGTTTATGGATCAGGACGTACAGATGCTGGAGTACATGCTTTGGGACAAGTGGTTCATTTTGATTTATCCATTGAAATGACAGAACGAAGCATGCTACATGCATTAAATAGTCAATTACCATTAGATATGCAAGTAAAAAAGGTTGAAATAGTCGATGAAACATTTCATGCGCGTTTTACCACACATGGTAAAAAGTATCAGTATCGAATGGCTTTGGGACAATTCGTAGACCCGTTTAAAAGAAATTATACAGGTCACTGGAAGTTCCCCATTAATATTGGGTTAATCCAAAAAGCGATTAAAGATTTAGAAGGTACTCATGATTTTTCAAGTTTTGTTGCATCAGGGAGTACCGTAAAAGATCATGTTCGAACCATTTATAAAGCTAAAGTACGGGAAGATAAAAAACAAAATGAAATCGTGTTTGAATTTTACGGCAATGGCTTCTTGTACAACATGGTTCGAATTATGGTGGCAGTTTTAGTTGAAATAGGTAGTAAACGTCGTCCAGCAGATGATATACCACGTCTCTTTGAAGTTAAGGACCGAAATCAGGCCCGGGGAACAGCACCTGCTAGCGGGCTATATTTAAAAGAAGTAGATTATTAGATTTTTGATTGACTTTAATAGGGACTGTTAATATAATGGAAGTTGGTATTGTTTACCTCCACAAAATAAGCCCCGGAAACTTATTAAAGTTGAGTTAAACAAAACAGAAATTGGAGGAAATTCAAGTGCGTACAACATATTTGGCTAAACCAGGTGAAGTAGAACGTAAATGGTACATCGTTGATGCTACAGACATTCCTTTGGGACGTCTTTCAACAGTAGTTGCATCTATTTTGCGTGGTAAGAACAAACCAACATTCACTCCTAATGTGGATACAGGTGACTTCGTTATCGTTATCAATGCTGAAAAAATTAAATTAACTGGTCGTAAGGCTACTGGTAAGATTTACTATCACCATACATTACATCCAGGTGGTATTAAGTCTAAGACTGCTGGTGAAATGCGTGAAAAGACACCTGAACGTTTGATTGAAACATCAATTAAGGGTATGCTTCCACACAACACTCTTGGTCGTAAGCAAGCTTTGAAGTTGCATGTTTATGCAGGTTCAGAACATAACCAACAAGCTCAAAATCCAGAAAAGCTTGACATCACGAACTTAATTTAAGGAGGAATTGAATTTTGGCTGAAGCACAATATCGCGGCACTGGCCGTCGTAAAAACTCCGTTGCTCGTGTACGTCTTGTACCGGGAACCGGTAAAATCACAGTAAATGATCGTCCAATCGAAGAATACATTCCATTTGCAAACTTACGTCAAGTAGTTGTACAACCATTTGGTGTAACTGAAACAAACGGTAACTATGACGTTATTGCTAACGTTAATGGTGGTGGATTCTCAGGACAATCTGGAGCTATCCGTCATGGTATCGCTCGTGCACTTTTGGATGTTGATCCTGATTTCCGTGCACCTTTGAAGAAAGCTGGTCTTCTTACACGTGACCCTCGTATGAAGGAACGTAAGAAATACGGTCTTAAGAAAGCTCGTAAGGCAGCTCAATTCTCAAAACGTTAATATTTATATTTTCGTTCAAAACACTTTCCTTTGGGAGAGTGTTTTTTTGTGGTCTTAAAATGGTAGTACAAAAAAAGACCCCTTAAATTTAATTTAAGGGATCCTTTTATTATAGAAAGTATTAGACGTGTTTACGTCCAAATAGTTTGGCTAATCCTAGACTGGAAAGGGCTAAGCCAATAAGTCCGATAATAGACATTTTACCGTTTTGTTGGTTTTCACCTGTTTGAGGTAGTTGGCTTTGATTGAACGTACTTGCAGCAACTTGTGCCGGAGTTACAGTCTGATTATTAGTCTTGTAGACTACGTTTTGAGTAACAGGGGAACTCTTAGTATTATTGGCTACTGCTGTATTTTCAACATTATTATTTTGAGTATTTTCTGTGATATCGACTGTGTTATTTAAATCCTTTGTATCAGATTGACTAGGAACAACATCATCAGAGTGATTGTTGCTATCAGAATTATTGTTGGTGTCTGATGTATCTTCACTGTTGTTAGTATTTGTATCATCGTCACTAGTATTAGTATCGTCAGAATCATTGTTGTCGATATCAGCATCACCAGTATTAGTATCATCAGAATTATCATTGTTTTCTGCAGCCGCTTTAGCATCTGCTAAGTTCTTTTCATCTTTAGCTAATTTAGCTTGTAAGTCTTTTAATTGATCTTGCAATTGTGCAATTTTGGCTTCAGATGTAGCGATTGATGATTGGTTATCAGCAAGAGCCTTCTTAGCGTTAGCTAAATCTTGGTTTAATTGTTTAGCCTTAGCTTGGTCATTCTTCAAAGTAGCTTTGGCTTGGTTATAAGCAGCTAATTGATCAGCATATTGGGTTGTAACATCAGCTAAAGCCTGTTTTGCGTCTGCTAATTTAGTCTTGGCATCATTTAGATTAGATTTAGCTGTTTCAAGTTTTGTAGTTGCGTTAGCTAAGTTAGTCTTAGCATCGTTCAAATTGTTTGTTGCATTGTTGTAAGCATCATTAGCTTGGTTATAAGCTTTATTAGCACTAGTTAATTGGGCTAAAGCTTGGTTGTAATCATTGACAGCGTTTGTGTAAGCAGGGTTGGTTTCAATAGTATCAGTACCATTGTTCGTATAACCGGTTTTTTGATGCTTCATTAATTCAGAAGCAAATGAACTATGACCATCTGAGCCCGTGGAAACAGCAATACCACCATTCCATACATTAGAGTTGTTTTCTTTCCAAAAATCAAAGATACTTTCATTGCCGGAAGATTGATGTCCATATCCGAAGTAATAAGTTACATCTTCTTCGTCACTATATATATTATGACCATCAACACTATTCGGGTTCATTAAAATGGCTTGGCGATGATAGTTACCTGGTCCATCATCAAAAGCCATAGCCGTTAACATTTGTAAAACAGATACTTTAGCCGCTAACATAGTATCTTCAGCTCCGAAAAAGAATCCCAGGTTTTGAGCCGCAAATTTAGTTCCATCATGGTTTCCAGCAATTGAATCAAATGTGTACTTATTCCAATCGGCTTGAGAAATATTATTTCCAATCAGACTATGATCATCAGTAATACCGTTTTTATTACGGATTGCAATATCACCGGCTGCCATCTTTTGAGTATTATCACTCATAATCATTGGTGAAAGGCCATATTGTTTACGAAGACTATTAATTAATCCTAAGGCATATTGACCTAATTCATTGATTTGATTCTGAGTCAAATTATTTATATCGATTTTCTTAGATTTATCATTTTTTGAATCATATACATACCATGAAGAACCGTAGTAAGCAACATCGTCAGTATGACCATCTTTAGGATCTAATAAAGTATCAGGTAGACTTGCTTCGCTGTCTATAACATTACCCTTATCATATGTACCTGGTTTAACTGGTGTAGCGTCATGATGAACTTTAGTTGTCTTGTTCGTATTATCAACTTTATTCTTAGCTGCATCAGCTTGATCTTGAGCATCGGTCTTATTTTTAGCAGCGTCATCTTTAGCAGTTTTCGCTTGGTCAGCTTTGTTAGATGCATTATCGACATCCTTTTGAGCTTGATTCTTATCAGTAGTAGTTTGATTGACAGCATCTTGGGCTTTATCAGTGTTATTTTGAGCCTGTTGTTCAGCATCTTCTTTATCTTGATAGTCAGTAGGGACAGCGTCATCGACGGCACTCTTATCTTTATCAACTTGATCATTAGCTTTATCAGCATCAGCTTGAGCTTGGTCTACATCGGATTGTTTTCCAGCTGTTTGATCGGTTAATATATCGTGATTAGCTTGTTCATCAGCTGTATTCTTTTGATTTTGTGTGATGTCGGCGTTGTCTTGATCGACATCCTTCTGAGCATCATCAATAGCAGCTTGTTGAGCAGGAGTAGCGCTGGTTACTTTTTGTTCATCTTTTTGAGTAGATGATAGATTAGTATCATTGTTCAACTCGGCAGCATGGGCATTAGGAGTAGTCATAGCTACGGTAGAAGCAAGTGTAATTACTCCGATTCCTGCGAATAGCCAATTTTTACCAGCCTTATACATTTTGTAATGGTTCTTTTGATCGTGATAGTCTTTACGCAATTTTTATATCCTCCAAAAAGTTTAAGTAATAAAGTAAATATGTAATAATTCCTTTTAAAGATTCCTTATATAAGATTATATCACGCAAGAAATTATTACACTGTAAAACGTTTGATATGCAATATAAATGTAAATATGTTTGATTTTTGACACAAAAAAGCCCTTAATTGCCACTGCACAACAGCAATTAAGGGTTATTGATTGCAGTAATAATAGAAGTAATTAAATTAATTTTGAAAAGTAAGTTGGGGGGCTTACTTTCTCACCTCGAACAGTATTACTGCAACATTAGAATTTATTTTAATTTTAAGCCATCGGAAGCTAAGTTATGTTCAATAGTCCTAGTGTTATCAACACTTGTAACTTCACCAGATTTAGAAAGGTCGATACTGTCGATGTTTAACTTGTTGTTTTTTAACTTAATATCATGAATGATTGCTTCGACTGTTTCATCATCAAGATCTGCATCATTACTCTTCATATTGTAAATAGCGGTGATCGTGAATGTGTTATCGTCTTTAACGTCATCTTCATCATCAATAGTAACATGCTCGCTAGAAGTGTCGTCCTCACCTCCGATGTAGTAATCTTCGTCATGTGTTAGATACAAACTGACAAAATTAGGAGTGTAATCGTCGTTGCCGTCATTGTAATCATCGATCATATCAGAAACGGCTGATTCAACGTCGCTCACATTAGAGATAGACTTATCTACTAAACCAGTGACTTTGTAGTTAAGAGTATGTGAACCAGCGTAAACTTTTTTACCATTAGGATCTTTAAATACAGAAGATGGTAATTTGATTTTTACGCTATCTCCGTTGCTTAAAGAGCCATTATTTTTAACTGCAATCTCTATACCGTCGAATACAGAACTCGTAGTTATGTTTTTACCTGTAATTGAAAGTGAACCTTTACCATCAGTACCGACAGCTTTGATTTTTAACTTATCAAATATTTTTTGAGTAGAAACTGTCTTAGCTTTCTTAAGTCCTTTAACGGTTACAATCTTTTTACCATCTCTAAATGGTAAATGTTCTGGGTCATTATTTTTAACATAAACGTCAATTTTATCTCCATTTTTTAGATGTTCAGATTTACTAAGTTTAACTTTTAATGAATTTAATTCAGAAAAGGATTGCGTAATCTTTTGTTGGTCAGAAGTTGAAAGACTACCATAATTAAAATTAGATGGACTGCTAATAATTTTTTTTGCGATATCGGTCCTGACACCGTTCAATTTGAAGATACGTAAAGCAGTATCATTTAAAAATTTATCTTTTTTCTTGATTTCGGCTGTACCTTCACCATTGTAACCAGAAAATTTAACGTCCATTTGTGAAATGATATTGTTTTGATGATACTCGTACGTAGTTTTGGCACCAAAACCAGCAACAATTAGAATTGCAATTGTAATGACCCATTTTTTATATTTTTTTAGAAATGCTGTAAGTTGTTCCATGTGTTCCTCCGTTTTGTTTTTTACCATTCAGACGCGTCGTAGTTGAGAACTGGTGCTCTACTATCGAAAATCGTAAAATCATCTGATGAGTTAAATTTTTCTCCAATTTTATCTTTTGAATAATAATGGAGATAAATGGTTTGAGACTCGTTGGTGATAGGAACTTTAGTTTCTACTGCGTAATCATTAGGTCCAAGTGATTTACAAGAAGAAACAGTGTATTTGTAGCAATCCGTGTAAGTTTCTCCAAGTAGGATGGAGTTAGACGTAGCATGAAATAATTTTGCGTATTCGTATTTTTTACCATCGGATTCAGTTTTAAAAGAATCAGTTTTCTTCCATTTCCCAATGAATTTAGCAGGGACGCTTTGGATCGTACTAGAAGAATCATTATCATTAGACGATGTTGATGCTGTAGCATTTGGACGAGTAACAGTCTGATATTCAGGTGCATCGACATCATGAAGATTAGTAAATTTACCGCCATCTAAAGTACCGAATTCAGCATGAATTTTAACTTGATTTGATCCGAATAGAGTTAGAGTAAAGTAATTGATACCTTTCGCACCAGCATAAGCTGAGATAACTAGTTTATGATTATCATTGCTAACAAGTTGCGGACTATCATTTATATAATCCTTATATACGCTCTGCTGCAAAATTTGCATACCCTCATCAAAAGTAAGGGGACTAGTGGTTGTACTTTGATCTTGAGAGGACTCTTCCTCGCTACTACTTGAAGATGATGAACTAGAAGGTGAGGTACTTTCAGAAGTATGTGACTTTGAAGTTTTAGCACTGCTAGATGAATCGTTCGCAGTGTTCCCATTAACAGTTGATTTACAAGATGCTAGAAGAAGAATACTCAGCCCAGTTACTAGTAAAAGTGAAATTTTTTTAAACATGAGATTAAGCTCCTTAGTTATTTTATCTGTTCAAGTTGAATTGTTGCATGAGCAGTTTTCGTAGTGATGTTGTTGTACTCATATGCGTTTTCGTCTACTGCGCTATCGTCCTCGTATTTATAAGTAATATCTCCAGTAATAATTTTTCCGCCTTTTGAGCTTTTAAGGTTTTTAAGATGAGCTATATCGCCATGACTTGGAGTATCATCAGAATATCCGGAACTCAATGTGATGCTATTTTTAGCAGCAGTGTATGATGAAGAATCATTTTCACGAGCACTATCAATTAAATCGGAGAGATCAGAGAAATCTTCATCTAGGTCACTCCCTTCTTTATAGGTGTTATCAGCAAAAATTAAGACGCCACACTGTTTGACTGTATCTCCAGATTTATCGGGCCCAGTAACCATTACTTTATATGTATGATTTTTAATAACCTGACTAACTTGATTATGTTGATGATATGTGTAAAAAATTATCCCGAGTAAAACAATAATGGCTCCAATTATTATTTTCTTGTATTTTTTAATAAATTCTGAGTTTAATTTTTCCATGTTTTTCTTCTCCTTGAAATAGGGTGAATTGGTACCTATAATGATGAAATTTATCAATTTATGATTTAGTTGCATTTGTTATATTTACTATCTGTTGTCAAATTAAATCCCTCTAAACTACCGGTCTAGAGGGATATTACATGATTAGATAATCATAGGTTTAAATTAGTTATGCTTACGCTTTGAAATTGAAATAAGGCCTAAGCTAGATAATGCTAAACCGATCATACCAAGTAATGATATTTCTTGATTTGAAGTTTGATCACCCGTTTGTGGCAGTTGTTTTTGATTAATCGTCTTTGCCGCTACTTGAGCAGGTGTTATTGTGCTACTATTTCGTGAATTTACGAAAGATAAGTTATTTGTAGTAGCATCATTATCTCGAATATCGGAATCATCAATACCATTTGTAGTTAACTCAGAATTGGTACTAAAACTATGATCTGAATCGTTGCTATTAGTATCTGAACCGCTATTGTTGACATTTGATCCACCATTATCGGAGCGAGAGTGGTTGGTATCTTGATTGGTGTTCGAATTATCACTATTGTTATCAGTATTAGAACCAGAATTATTATTATCCGATTCATTATTATCAGTATCAGAACCGTTATTATGGTTATCGTTTGATCCGGAATTATTGTTATCTGGATCGGTGTTTGAATTGCCACCGTTGTTATCAGAGCCAGAATTGTTATTGTCTGATCCATTATTGTCAGAACCAGAGTTGTTGTCAGTATCAGAACCGTTATTATGGTTGTCATCTGAGCCAGAGTTATTGTTGTCTGGGTCAGTATTTGAGTCATCACCATTATTGTCAGTGTCTGAACCATTATTTTCGGCAGCAGCCTTAGCGTCGGCTAAAGTCTTTTCGTCCTTAGCTAGCTTAGCTTGCAATTGAGCTAATTGGTCTTTCAAACTCTTGATCTTAGCATCAGAAGTAGCGATCGCAGATTGATTATCAGCAAGTGCTTGCTTAGCGTTAGCAAGGTCTTTAGCTAATTGGGCTGCTTTAGCCTGATCAGCTTCAAGCGTTGCTTTAGCAGCGTTATAAGCATTTAATTGGTCGCCGTATTGGGCAGTAGCATCAGCGAGGGCTTTTTCGGCATTAGCTAATTTGGTCTTAGCATTAGCTAAGTTAGCTTGGGCCGTTTTAAGTTGAGCCTTAGCATTAGCTAAAGTTTGTTGGGCAAGCTTGGAAGCACTAGCAGTGCTATTAGCATTGTAATTAGCTTGTGTGTAAGCCTTATTAGCCCTAGCAACTTGAGCTAAAGCTTGGTTATAATCGTTAAGTTAACCGCTTGGGTATAAGCTGGGTTAGTTTCCACAGAATCGTAACCATGGTTGACGTATTCACTATAAGCACCATTGCTTAAAGCTTTTTCGGCTGTACCGTCAGTACCAGTCTTAGCAACCCAGAAGTCGAATAGGTAAGTTATGGTGTTTAAACCAGTGTCGCCACCGTCTAGGTAGTGTTGAAGATTAAAACTCATGTAGACTTGATCAGCTTCATCTTGACTTCCATAAGTGTGACTTAAGAAGTTATCACGATGTCCCCATCCCCAATGACCGTCCGCAAAGGACATACCAGTGAGGAATTGAAGAAGTTGAACTTTTAATTGGAGTAAGGTCGTATCACTATTTTCTAGGATGCTACCATATAGGTTTTCACCACCGTTGATTACATCGTATTGATTACCACCGGCCACTTTACTAATGGCATCATCTAATTCAGCTGAACCAGTGTCTGTATGCACACCAGCTTCAGTGCCATTTTTAACACGTAAGTTTACCACAGCATTACCAAGTTCTTGGACTGTATCAGACATCAGAATTGGCTTTAATCCATGTTGTTTACGTAGGCTGTTGATTAAAGTGAGGGCGTATTGAGCTAACTCTTTTTGTTGTTGAGCAGTCAATTGCGTACCGGCTTTAATCACGGCTGAAGTATCGTTGGCACCGGTATATTTATACCAAGGATCTGTAGAGGCATAGTATTCTTGGTTCTTTTCTTCATCAGTTAAGCCACTAGGTTCTACCAGTTCAGTAGGTAAATCGGCTTCACTATCAATGTTAGTTGGATCAAGCTGACTGCCCGGTTTAGCTGGGGTAGGGTCATGATGCACGTTAGATGTCTTTGGCGTATTATCAGCCTTGTTCTTAGCGGCATCAGCTTTAGCTTGTGCATCCGCTTTGGCCTTAGCAGCCGCATCTTTATCAGCTTGAGCTTTAGCTGCTTTGTCGGCCGCTTCTTTAGCAGCTTTATCAGCAGCAGCTTGTTGAGCTTGAGCTTTATCAGCGTCTGATTGGGCTTTGTTCTTATCAGTTTCTGCTTGATCTTTAGCATTTTGGACGTCATCGTAGCCATCTGGCGTAGCATCGTCTACAGCATCTTGATCTTTATTAACTTGATTATTAGCTTTATCAGATGCATCTTGAGCTTTGTTAACATCATCTCGTTTGTTAGCCGTCTGGTTGTTTAAATCATCGTTGTTGGCTTGTTCTTTAGCAGTATCATCTTGATTTTTAGCGATATCTCTATTGTCTTGATCAACGTCTTTTTGAGCGTCGTCGATGGCTTGTTGTTGAGCGGGTGTCGCTTCAGCAACTTTATTAGTTGAGACGTCAGTAGTTGGCGTTGTGTCTTTAGCAGCGGATACTGGTTGACCATTAATTTCATCGGCATGAACGCCAACACCTGAAATTGTAAAACTTCCTCCTAGTGCGGCTAATGTAATTCCAGATACGAGCCAAAATTTACCGGCTTTAAACGTTTTAAAATGAACTTTATTTGTTCTGCTTTCCACTAAAATTTCCTCCTAATTTTCTTTAAAAAATAACTCGATGGGAATATTAAATTGTTTATGCATCGCTTTTACTTCAGAAATTCTAAAATCGCTTTGACCATTCAATTTTCGATTTAATGTAGTCCGGCCAATGCCAAGGAATTTAGCGACCTGTTCTTGCTTAATTTGTTTAGTTTTTAAATAACCTAATACTTCGAGAGAAGATTGTTTATCAATATCCAAAAAATCACCTTCTTTTTCAACCTTATCCCGTGTAGAGATTCCCTGTAAGGAATTGTAACCCTGATTCGATTACTTATCAATAGAACATTTTCCTTTTAAAATACATTAGTGGTTTAATGGATACAAATGTATCTTTTAAAGTACGTTTGTATCAAAAAAGAAATGGAGAACTTATTTTGTTATTTAGTCTGATGTTAAAAAATGCACGCCAAGAGAAAAAGCTTACTCAAATCGATTTAATTCGTAAAATTCACGACGAGTTAGGTGTTGATATATCTACGAGTATGTTGTCACGGTATGAAGACGAAACAGCAGAGATGCCACGTAGAATTTCAATCAAGGCGATATTTGCCTTAGCAGTGTATTTGGATCTCGATTTGAACAAGATTGCAAAAGATGAAATTAAAGCTATTAAAAAGTAGGATGAATTAGCTTATTTAATATGAAAAAAATTTGAGTAGCTTTGTATCTGTCAAGTGGCGACGCTTGACTCCAATTTAATCTACTTTATTAGATACAAATAGCTCTTCATCCCCTTTCTAATTATCTAAATACCGAAGCAAAGGTATTTTTAACAGACACAGATTGCTTGAATAGCGTCAGGTGATTCTCAAAACGTTAATATTTATATTTTCGTTTAAAACACTTTCCTTTGGGAGAGTGTTTTTTGTTTAAGACGTGATTCTAAAAAATATCAAATCATTTGTTATTAGTTAATTCTAAAATCTAGTGGTTACTGATTTTAGATTGTAGTAAAAAGGATTGATCTCTGTTGTGATATAGAGGTCAATCTTAAGATATGTCGTATGAAAATAGTACAAATTCCATTGCCATTCTGAAACAGTTACTTGCTCATTAAGTGCAATTTTAAGTGAAACATAGCTAAGTTTAGCCTGCTGTTATCTAGTAAAATTACAATTAGAGTTCACAAGATATGACTGACATTATGGGTTTTGTAATTATAATGCAAATTTGTTTAATTTTTAGTACAATAAAACCCCCACGAACCGCTGCACATCGATCCGTGGGGGTTATTAATTGCAGTGATAAAAGAAGTATATACGTTAATTCGAGATGGGGAAGTAAGCTGGGGTACTTACTTTTCAATAACTTCGGACAGTATCACTGCAATTGTATTTTTATATTTTTTAAGGGGTATTGATATAGGATTATACTAGAGATTAATCTATGACAAACTTTTTTAAAGATCTACTATTCTTCGAAAAATAAACTCAAAGGAACATTGTATTGTTTATGAATTAATTTGATTTCAGAAATTTTAAACTCACTTGAACCATTTAATTTTCGATTTAAGGTCGTGCGACTGATACCGAGGTAATTTGCCGCGTCTTCTTGTTTTATTTGCTTAGCTTTTAGGTGTTTTAATACTCCTTGCGAAGCTTGAGCATCGTCATTCATATATTTCACCATCCTATTATACTTTTAAATACTCCTTATAGAGATTCCTAACATGGGATTATAATACTTGAGGGTATCCTTTTCAATATTTGTTATGCTTTAATTAAAATGTATGTACTGAAATTGAAACATTCGAATATAAAGGAGGATTCCGTCCTTGATTTTTAGCTCGGTTTTAAGAAAGGCTCGTGAAGAACGTAAAATGAGCCAAATTGAATTAATTCGCAAAATCCATGACGAATATGGAATTGATATATCAACTAGTATGTTATCTCGTTATGAGGATGAGTTGACTCCATTGCCAAGACGAATGTCAATAAAAGCAATGTTTGCACTATCGGTTTATTTAGATATTGATTTAAATGAACTTGCTCGGAAAGAAGTTGAAAAAATCATAAAGATAAAAAATAGTAATAAAAAATAAATTATCAGCATAGTGCTACAAGAGCACTATAGCATAGGTTTTAAATACATGCTATCGATTAACTGACTTTTATATAACTAAAAAACTCTTTTTGAGAATAATGGCGACTAATGGAATAATTTTACTAAGTCTAACTGAAAGAAATACAAAGAAGATTGCTAATGTTTAAAAGCTTTTAGAATAAAATTCATATTCTTTGAAATAGAAAACAGTTTCATTTACACTGTAGGCGTAGATGATAAGTTATAAGTTTGAAAGGGGTATGTAAAATGTCAGAACATAAAGCACAATTTCCTAAAACAATGGAACAACTCAATCAATTAATTGCAGATATTAGTCAATTAGAAACTAATATTCAGCAAACTCATTGGTATATGCGTGGATCAGAATTCTTTAGATTACATCCTCAAATGGATGAATATAACGAAGAATTAGGTGAACAACTTGATGAAATTGCTGAACGTTTAATTGCTCTGGGTGGTTCACCATATGCTACAACGCATGAATTTATTGATCATACCGGATTACCCGACGAAAAGATAACTTGGAATCAATATTCATTACCAGAGCTAATGCAACGCCTTAATGATCAATTTAAGTATCTTGCCAGTCAGTATCGGATTGGTATGGAAGTATCGGATGAAGAACGTGACTTCTCCACTCAAGATATGTTAAACGGATTTAGGGCAGAAGTTGATAAATGGATTTGGATGGTTAGTGCATATCTTAACCAAGGTCCTTTAGATAAATAGAATTTTTTATAAATAATTGAAAAGGCTTAGCCGTTGAAAAACAGCTAAGCCTTTTAGATTGAATTGATATTTTAATCATCTCCATGATGATCAGCGTAGTAATCATTTGATGCATATTCTTTAGCAAGCGCTGGAGATTTATAATAATGAGCAGTAGTGGCTATCATTGCACCACCGGCTTCCGTCAGTACTTCAATTTTTTTACCGTCCACAGTTTGAGTAGTGTTATAGTAATAAGTTCCATCTCCACTGCCTTGGTACCAGCCTCGGATGTTTACTATCCTAGAGGGATTTTCGTCTCCTTTAAAGATACCATCATTACTTTCCATAAACGTCGCAACAACCCAGTTATCCTTACTAGTATCATTAGCATCGTAAGTAATTTCTGAGGGATGTTTTGAAGCCTCGAAAGCTTTGTCAGTTTTCCCCATACTTTTCCAAAGGTTGCCATCGAAAGAAACGGTTTGAATTTTATCCTCATCAGTGTACGTATACCAAGTTCCTTGCATTCGTGAAGGAAATACAAATTTTTGATCATTTGTATCTGATGAACCTGATTTATTAGATGACTTAGTGGTTGCAGATTTTGGAGTAGCCGTTTTTTTGCTATTAACAATATTTTTAAATTCGTTACTTAAATCTGTATTTTGAGTAGGTTCAAAATGAACTAATCCATCGGGAGTTCCTTGATTTTGTTCAGTGTAATAGACAATAGGAGTATGATCCTGAATGGTAAATAGATAAATTCGCCCGCCAATGGTTGAACCACCATTAGTATCTTCATAAATTGCTACAACATTTACTTTATATTTATTTGAACCGTCTGGCGACCAGCCAGCAGACAGCTTATGGTTGCTAAAAGCAGTTTTATTGTCGGAAAAATCGTTGGGATAATGTAAACCAGTATATGTTGTATTTCTATCTGGAGTACATTGAGTATAGCTTTGTTTCATAGTTTGTCCCCAAGTAACCATGAAGGAAGCTAATTTATCATCCTTGGTATCATTCCAGACACTCGAACTTTGATTGCTAGAATTTTTTGAATAAAAACTTTTAGCAGTAGAGTGCTTTTTTGCGTTCGAAGAGTTGTCTGTTATTTTAGTATTACTACTAGTGGTATTGGTAGTATTTTGCCCACAAGCGCCCAGAAGTAAGGTACAAAGCCCTAAAAGTAACGTTAAAGTAATTTTATTATGTGCATTTTTCAAACTGATTTCCTCCAAAAAGATTTAATTAATGCTACTAACATTGTACTCCAAAACGTTAATTGATTAAATCTAAGTATAAATCATATTTGACTGCAGTTCGAAGCTTCAAATTAGCTTTAACAATGGGTTTTTCTTTACCTTTAACGGTGCGATATTGTTGTTCTACTGAATCTGAATCGAAATCAACTTGTCCTAAATAATAAAAATCAGAGCCTTCATCGTCACTTTTTTTAACAAAAAGTAGTAAATCAATCGTGTTATTTTGGTTACCTTCTAGTAGCCGAACTACTTCATTAGAGTCAAGACGACGAGGGCTTTTAGTATACCAACTTAGTAAAGAAGAATTATAGAAAATGTTGTTATGGTTTAACTCATCAGGGATGTCCGCTCGTTTCTGGTAAGTAACAAACATAGGACAAAATCCCATTTTTTCTTTATAACCGTAAATTGCGGAAGATTGGTCTGTAGGCCAGCCTAACAAGCTGTTGACTTGGCGACGTGTGTATTTTTGATAGAGTGTAAATTTGGTATTCAAATCATAGTTCTTACTATTAATTAATCCAGTTGTAATTACGTCGTCGACTAGTTTTTTAAAGTAGGAGTTATTTTGATATGAATTCCAAATCGATTCATTCAAATGGTAAGTATTTTCAACCAAAGTTATCATGGCAGTATTGCCATATTTTTTGCTGTCATTAGGCTGATAATAAGTTAAGTCTAGATGCTTTTCCAATGAGGTAATAGTTGCCACATCAGTATAAGTGCCCATTTGACTTAGTTCGGTGATTAAATCATTTTTGGAATATTTACCATTATTAGTAAATAAATCCTGTAATAAAATTAATTCATGAACACGCATGCCGTTTAAAAATTCTCGCGAAATTAAGCGCAGAAAGCTATCCTCGAGCGTAGTTAACGCCTGCTGGTCATGCATTTTAAACAAAAATTGATGATAATTCTCATATTTATCCACAAAAATTTGAGCATTGGTAGAGCCGTGCTTTTGAAAATCAACCAGTAAAGGAACTCGACCAAGTTTGTTTTTCAAGTCGATGTATGAAGCACGTAACTTCGTGAGGAGGGTCAAATTACTATTATTGATGGAATTATAGATTTGTTCTCGCGCAATTTCACTAAAATTAATAGAAGAAAGTCCGACCGTTTGATTAATAGATATTTTGTTACGAAGGCTATTTTTGTTTAACGTTTGATCACCAGTAAGGGAAATAGGAATCATATAATTATTCTGGTAATTTCCAATGAAGTCAATAATGGTGACAAAGTCCTTACCTTCACTTTTACGCAAGCCACGACCTAGTTGCTGAATAAAGATAATGCTAGATTCTGTATTCCTAAGCATAATAACTTGATTAATTTTAGGTATATCAATACCTTCATTAAAAATATCAACAGTAACAAGGTATTCTATTTCGCCGTTCTCAAACTTTTTGATAGTTGCTTCACGATTATCCACAGAGTCCTCACCAGTTAGTGCAACGGTTGGATGCCCTTTTTGCGTCATAATTTGGGCTACTTCGTGGGCTTCTTCAGTTCTACTACAAAAAATTAGACCATAAACCTGATCGCCATCATGTCCGTAGTAATCAATTTGTTGTTCTACATAATCCATGCGCTCCCTAGAAACTAAGTGTTTCAGAGGCGTATTATCTGTGATGACTTGTCCCTCATACTCATAGTCAGTAATTCCAATGTAATGAAATTCACTCAACATTTTTTCTTCAATGGCGTCCTGAAGCCGGATTTCATAAGCAATGTGATAATCAAAAAGTTCGTATATATTAAAATCATCTGTTCGCTCAGGTGTGGCAGTCATCCCTAACAGAAATTCAGGCTTGAAGTGATTGATTATTTTCTGGTAGGAAGCTGCACCAGCTTTGTGAGCTTCATCAATTAAAATATAGTCAAAAGTATTAGCCTTAAGTTCATTTAAAATGTCTGGTCTAGAAAGGGTTTGAATCGTAGCAAAAACGTATTTTCGGTCAATTTCTTTAGTTCCACCAGCGAGGATACCGTAGTTATCCGCTGGTCCGCCTAGGACATTTTTAAAACTAAGCAAGGCTTTGCGGAGAATTTGTTCCCGATGAACCACGAATAAAAATTTACGAGGCCGATAATTACGCACATCAAAGGCTGCTAAGTATGTTTTACCAGTACCGGTAGCAGAGATAATTAATCCGCGCTTCTGACCTTCTGAACGTAAATTAATCAAAGCTTTAAGTGCTGCTTGTTGCATTTGGTTAGGCGTTAAAGGTGATTTATTTTCCAATTGGAATGGAGTAGTGGGGCTGGATAGAGACACATTTTCTGAATAAAATTTGGCATACTGATCAATCCATTTTTGATTTAATGGTTGGGCTTTTTGCCATTGTTTCTCAACTTCTTGATTGATTTGTTCAGCTAAACGTCCTTCAGTTTTTGAAGATAATTTGAGATTCCATTCATAGTTTTGAATTAGGGCATTACTGGTCAAATTTGAGCTACCGATTAAAAATGTTTGATAGTCAGACTTATTAAAAATGTATCCTTTGGCATGAAAGTCACTATCAGCGTCGGCGATCCGTACTTCGACATTGGGAATTTTTAGGAGTTCCGCAAAAATTTTAGGTTGATTAAAATTTAAATAAGTTGAAGTTATAATTCTTCCAGAAACGTGATGACGGGCTAAATCAGCAAAGGTTACCTTTAAATCGGTTAATACTGCATTAGAAATAAATGCTACAGCAAAAGTAAAACTCGTACAGGTTCGCAATTCTTGCTCCAGGTGATGCTTTAATTTTTCGTGCGGAGCATTAGCAATTAGTTGTGGCGTGAATTCAGTTTTAGTAGCGATATTTTTATCTAATAATGCTGACAAAATTGAATTTGAAAAATTGGTATTTAAATTCATAGATAAACTCCTAATTGGAACATTTGTTCTGTTTTTTACAATTATAACAATAATTCTTTAAAAGCATATCAAAGTAGGGAAACTGTTAAAAAAAGATACTTAATCCTTTAACCCAATAAAAATTAGCCGGTTAAAACTTTTAATCCGTCTTTATAGTCTTTACAGTTACATAACAAAAATAAAGAATTTAGGACACGTTGTAGTTAAAGATGTAGAATAATCTAAGTGTCTTTATAAGAGATAAGTTAAATAGAATGGAAATGGTGGGTGGATCTTTTTGGCGTTAATCGGATTGATCATTTTTATAATTGCTCAGCTAGGTTATGCTGGGTCAATTAGAATGGTAGGGGTTAATAAATACATGGCATGGATTACTTCAATGATAATCCAAACCCTTCTTCTATACATAATGGCGATGTTAAACTGGTTAAGGTTTGGGCTTCGCGCGGTTGTTATTTTGGGCTGTATTTTATTCTTGGTACGTATGGTAATGGCGATCTTCAAGATTCAAAAAATACCATTTGAAGGTTTTCATTATTTTGATTTGTGGATGATTGTGATTGGACTTTCACTAGGAACGACTTTATATAGCAGTCCTTTGCTTCACTATGATAATTATTCCCACTGGGCTTTAATTGTTAAATATTTATTGTTACAAGGACACTTACCAATTGCTTCAGATGCAATTATTTCGTTTACTTCATATCCTCCGGCAACGGCTTTATTTATCACTCAATTTGTAACTTGGGTTGGATTCAGTAGTGGTGCGATGTTAGTAGGACAATTTTTACTAATTTGGGCGGGACTTTATGCTGTTTTTGCGGTATTAAGAGATTATACAAGGTCAACCAATGCTTTTATTTTATGTCTCACCATTTCACTCATTAATGTGTTCAACATTGCCATTCGGATGAACAATCTATTAGTTGATTTTATCCTTCCGGTAGTTGCAGCAGCTGGCATTGCCGGTGTCTATGTGTATCGACATCAACCACGGTTGCAATGTGTTACAGCCTTTTTGTTCGGTTCAGAGTTATTTTTAATTAAAAATTCTGGAACCATGTATGTGGTTATGATTGGTTTTTACTTATTATATTTGTTAATGAAGAACTCTAAAGAAATTAAGTGGTTTAAGCGCTTTGGAAAAAGTTTGGGTCTAACAGCCCTTACGATGGTGGGGAGTTACCTATCATTTTTCTGGTGGAATCAGCATGTCCATGCCACTTTTAGCACCGTTTCTAAGCATCAAATTAGTACATCTGCATATAAAAATCAATTAGCTAGTGAAAGTTCAAAAGTAATAATGAAGATTGGTAATAAGTTTTTACATCAAATTTTCAGTTTGGATTCACTATCAACTAGGGGTTTTTTACTGGTTAATTTAACGCTGATAATCGCGTGGGTTGTTATTCGCTTGTATCTCAAGAAACCTAATAATTTACTCAAAGTCCTACTAGCTTTAGATGCTAGTTTTGTTGCATACTATCTCAGTGTCTTTGCGATGTATATTGTATCAATGCCTTATTCAGAAGCAATTAATTTAGAGGGTTCTGAACGTTATTTATCTAGTATGGTAATTTTAAACATGTTGTTAGCCACGATGGCACTCGTCGTAGCGATGGACCGAGCGATGTATGAGCCTGATGTAAGTAAACGTGGAATACGAAGTTTCAAAAATATTATTACAAAAAATACTTACCAATTATCTGCCTTAGTTTTAGCTTTATTTTCAACCATTCTGATGTTCTCAGAAATTAACGGGATTAAGTATCGGAGCACAATTGGAAAAGAAGAGTTACCGGTAGAACTTAATCATATTGCCAAACAAGATATGAAATACAATCATACTAAAGTATTGGTAGTTGATCCGCACACAGCTGACGTTAATGACTACTATGCTGGATATGTTGGTAAATACTATTTCTTCTCTGATAAAGTAGATGGACGCGAAAACTTTATGTTGTCCAATTCAGACTTTAAAAAAGTTGTTCAAAGATACCAATATGTGGCATTACCGGGATGGCACCGAACTTTCACAACAATGTTGAGAAAAACATATCACGAAGATTATAAGGTAGGCTTATATAAAGTTACCCCAAAAGGTTTACAAAAAGTTAATCAAATTAAAAATTAAAAAAACTTGGTACGTAGCAATAATAACAACTCTAGGGAGTCTATTAAAATTACTATGTACCAAGTTTTTTTAGTAACCACGAGTTAAATCAACAATATTTGTATCAGGATGCCCATCTTTTAGAAAGGTTTGTAAGTTGTGGACAAACACATCCTGAACACCTGGCAGCATCTCAGAGCTTACCGCTGAATTATGTGGTGTAATTAAAACTTGTGGATAATCCCATAGTGGGCTATCTGAAGCAAGTGGTTCTTCTTCGAAAACATCTAATGCGGCATGTTTAACGCGACCATCATCAAGAGCTTGCATTAAGGCAGAAGTATCGACTGATGGTCCTCGACCGACATTAATAAATAGATATAAATGCTCTAATTGATTAAAGAATTGATGGTCAAACATATGAGTAGTTTCTGGAGTTAAGGGGAGAATGTTGACAATAATATCAGCATCTTGAATGATATTTGAATAAGCGTTATCTGCTACGGTATCATCAAAATTAGTAGCTGCATGACCAGAATGGTTAACACCGGTAGTATAACCACCTAAAGCTTTAGCTTCTCGAGCAATTTCTTGTCCAATGTGACCAGTACCGAAAATTAACCATTTTTTATTTGAGAGTAGGGTTAGTTCCTCATAATGGCGACTACCATCCCATTGCTTTTGGCGACGCATGTTAAGAGCTAAATTCATATCGCGCATGAAGTATAAGGCATATAAAAGAACCGTATTGGCAATGGCTTCGCTGTGGACACCGCTAGTATTGGTTAAAGTAATTTTTTGATCTGTAAGTTGTTGTTTAGGAAAATAATCAATTCCAGCACTAAAAGATTGAATCCATTTTAACTGATGGTGAGGAGTATCTAATAGAGATTGCACATGATGGTCATAGCCCCAAGCAACTTGGATTTCTTTTAAGTCTGCCTTAGTAATAGACGAACTATTAAGGTATGTCACATTGTCTTTGGGTAAATTAGTCCTAATTTGTTTAGGAATTTGGTCGGATATATAAATTTTCATCTTAATCCTCCTTTGATTAATCGCCTCAATGATATAATATATAGAATACTTTTTACAGTAAGGAGCTTTAACAATGACAAGAAAAACCAACGCTGGGAAGATTAGTATACTTGCGTTATTTGCAGCGATTATTATTATTCAAAATTATGTCCCACTATTAGGATATATCCCCGTAGGAATATTTGTAGTAACTACAATTCACATCACGGTTGTTATTGCGGCGATTGTTCTAGGACCGGTAGATGGTGCGATAGTTGGTGGGATTTGGGGGATCGTTGATTGGATAAAGGCACTTACTTTAACAGCGAGTCCTTTTAGTAACATCGTGATGGCTAACCCCATGGTATCAATTGTACCTCGCATTTTAATCGGTTTAGTAACAGGTTTGGTAGTCAACTGGATGATAAGAATTAATATTAAACAACAGATTACTTTGATTGTCGGGTCGATCATTGGCTCTTTGGTTAATACTAGTTTAGTTTTAAGTATGATTTACATCTTTTTTCACGATGGTTCTGGAATTTATGCAGCTCTCAATATTCAAGATTTGATGCCATATTTATTGTCTGTGGCGGGGGTTCATGGAATACCTGAGGCCATTGCAGCAGGTGTGATTGCACCGCTAATTTCAATTCCGCTGTTAAAATATACTAAAGTGGGACAAGAAAGATTCAGACAATATGAAAGAAAAAATTAATTTTTAACTTGATTAGTTGTCACAGGACTATGATTTTTTTGATGGTTCAGTTAAACTGAATACGTACACCAAAATGAAGGGTCTGGATTGCGAGTGGCGAAGAGAAAAAGAAGACGAAAATCTAGTTCTTTTTATAATCGAGGTCAGTTACACGTTTCTAACTTGATCGGTGTTTTGTTAGCATTATGCCTGATTGTAGCAGTTAGCATGAAGTTATATGTCACTCAGCATAATGTCGTGGACGATAGTGTGGCTACGGAAGCATCTAATGATGCTCAACATCAGCAATTTATTAAAACAATTGGACCGTATGCCCAACAAATGCAGCGGCAATATGGCATATTACCTAGCATTACAATGGCTCAAGCAATTTTAGAGTCGGATTGGGGACAGAGTACCCTATCTAAAAAGTTTAATAACTACTATGGAATTAAAGGTGATTCCGATTCTAATAGTAGGTATTTTAAGACGCAGGAATTCGTAAATGGTAGATGGGTAACTGTTTCAGCTCGATTTAGGGTTTATTCTTCATGGCAAGAGTCAATGCGAGATCATTCACTTCTTTTGGTTAACGGAACAAATTGGAATTCGCAACAGTACCAAGCGGTCATCAATGCGGCAGATTATAAACAAGCTGCGCAAGCACTGTATGATGCCCAATATGCAACTGATCCGGATTATCCTAGTAAATTAATTAATTTAATTCAAAAATATGGTTTAAATAACTATGATAAATAGGGGGATATTATGAAGTTACTTGAAGATAAGATTAAGTCCGAAGGAATCGTATTACCAAACAACGTTTTAAAGGTAGATGGTTTTTTAAATCACCAGGTGGATGCTCAATTGATGTTTGAAATTGGCAAAGAATTTGGACGTTTATTTAAAAAACAGAACGTAACAAAGATTTTAACGGTTGAATCTTCAGGAATTGCCCCTGCTGTAATGACTGGCTTAGCAATGGATGTGCCAGTTGTTTTCGCTAGAAAGCATAAGAGCTTGACCCTTACTGATGATTTATACACAGCGTCAGTTTACTCATATACAAAGCAAACTAGTAATCAAATTTCTATTTCAAAACGGTTTATTGATGAAGAAGATCGAGTTTTGATTATTGATGATTTTTTGGCTAATGGCCAAGCGGTTTCTGGATTGCTTGATATTGCGGATGCAGCTAATATCGATGTAGTGGGAGTCGGAATTGTGATTGAAAAGACTTTCCAAAAGGGAAGCCAAATTATTAAAGACCGCGACATTCAGTTAGAATCTTTAGCAAGAATTAAGGCGCTAACGGATGATGGTCAAGTTGAATTTGAATAAATAAGTAAGAAGATTGATGAACAGGCGGGATGATTTAAGTGGAGAGTGAAGTAATTACCTCTAGAAAAATTATTTATCCAGGGGACATAATTGGTATTATTGGAGAAGGACGTTCAAGTGTACAACTCGTTGCTACTGCAAAGTCAATGGGTTTTAAGGTTGCTACATACGTTACTTCTGAGAAAAATGGCGTGAATCAATATGCGGACATTAGTTTTGTCGGTAGTATTCATGATGGGGAAAAATTACAACGCTTTGCAGAACGTTGTAAAATTGTTCTATACGAATCAGAACTAATTGATATTAAAACAATTCAATATTTACAACAATTTGTTTCAATTCCACAAGGAGTTAAATTACTTGAATTAAATCAAGATCGAATCCTAGAACGAGCAACTCTAGAACAAACAGGGATTAAGGGAACGCCCTATGTTACAGTTGTAGATTTAGACGATTTATATGAGTCAATTAATGAAATTGGATATCCGGCTATTCTTCGTCCAATCTTAAAGGATGCTATGACTGAAAAAGAGTTAATTCTTAAGAGTGAGATAGATATTCCAAAGGCCAGCGTACTATTAGAACGTGGAACTTATATGCTTCAACCAGTTATGACCGGTGGAAAAGAGATCGCAGTAAGTATTGTTAAAGATCAAAATAATCGGCAAAAAATGTTCCCAATGGTCGAGAATGTTTACGAAAACCATTTTCTAAAAGAAACTAAAGTTCCAGTTGATTTAGATTCAAAAGTTCAAAATTCAGTATTAGAAGCAGCAACTAAAATTGCTGGTTTAGTAGAGTACGTAGGTGTATTTTCAATCGTCTTCTATGTTGATGGTGAGGACATCTATTTTGAACAATTAATACCTGGAATTCGTGATGAACAAAACGTATTTAATCTAGCGTCAAACACCACGGTCTATGAAGAAATGCTCCGGGCCTTGAGTGGAATGATGATTAGTGACATCCGGCTCCAAGTACCAACCATCATGTTAAACATTACGGATGAACAAATGAAGAAAATCAAAACACAGTGGTTAATTAAATCAAATTGGCATTTCCACTTCTATCCACAAGTAGATGAAGCAGATGCTAAACAGCATATCGGATATATCTTGGCAGATGGTGATGATGTCAAACAAATTCAAGAACAAATTGATAACACTGATATTTGGTAAAACTCTGTTAAAGTCGGTAAATAAACCGGCTTTTTTTGATATAATGGTTTGTGGTTATTTTTTAGTTACGTAGATAGAGAGGATTGAACAAATTGCCAGAAATTAATTTAATAAAAGGCCTTAATGATATGCAAAAAGAAGCGGTTCAGACAACTGAAGGACCGTTATTGATTATGGCCGGCGCCGGTAGTGGTAAGACCCGAGTTTTGACGCACCGCGTTGCATATCTAATAGAAGAAAAAGGTGTTAATCCGTGGAATGTTTTGGCAATTACCTTCACTAATAAGGCTGCTAGAGAGATGCGTGAGCGAGTTACTAGTTTGCTGGGTGATGAAGCTGCTGAAATTTGGGTATCAACGTTCCATGCTCTTTGCGTAAGAATTTTAAGAAGAAATATTGATCAACTTGGATATAATCGAGCATTTTCGATTGCCGATCCTAGCGAACAAAGAACCCTAGTCAAACATATTTTAGCCGATTTAAATTATGATCCTAAAAAGTTTGATCCACGTTCAGTTTTAGGAACGATTTCCAATGCTAAAAATGATTTAAAAACGCCACTCACTTATCGTGAGAATGCAAGTACTCCATATGAACAGGTAGTCGCAGATATCTATGAAGAATATCAGCGTCGCTTAGAGAACAATCAGGCTTTAGATTTTGATGATTTGATTATGAAAACCATCGAACTTTTCCAAAAGAATCCTGAAACCTTATCATTTTATCAAAATAAATTTCATTATATTCATGTGGATGAATATCAGGATACTAATCAGGCTCAATATCAATTAGTAACGATGCTAGCTAAACATTTTAGAAATATCTGTGTAGTTGGTGATTCTGATCAAAGTATTTATGGTTGGCGGGGCGCCGATATGCAAAACATCATGAACTTTGAATCAGATTATCCAGATTCAAAGACTGTAATGTTGGAACAAAACTATCGTTCAACCCAAAATATTTTAAATGCTGCTAATGATGTGATTGAAAATAATGTAGAACGTAAACCTAAACAACTTTGGACTGATAATGATGAAGGTGAAAAAATTTCATATTATCGTGGCCAGACGGGGATTGATGAAGCCCATTTCATCGTTCAAAAAATTCGTGAGCAAATTAAAGAGCATAATTTAAATTACGGAGATTTTGCCATTCTTTACCGGACGAATGCACAGTCACGAGTAATTGAAGATACGTTTGTTAAATCCAACATCCCTTATTTAATGGTCGGGGGACATAAATTCTACGATCGTAAGGAAATTAGAGATGTACTGAGTTACCTTACTTTGATTGCTAACGAAGACGATTCGATGAGTTTTGAACGAGTGATCAATGAACCTAAACGTGGGATTGGTTCGACTTCTATTGCTAAATTACAAGCTTTCGCGGATGAAAATAATTGGTCCTTATTGAAAGCGGCTCGTAGTGTTCAGATTGCAAATGGAATTTCTAGTCGAGCTCGCAATGCAATTGAAGATTTCGCTAAGATGATTGACGCTCTACGTAAATCAGGTGAATTTTTAAATATCACAGAATTAACAGAAGCAGTCTTGGAACAAACTGGTTATCGAGCTGCTTTAGAAAAATCTAGAACGATGGAATCAGAAGCACGCCTTGAAAATATTGACGAATTTTTAACAGTTACTAAGCAATTTGACGATAAGAATGAAGCTGAGGGAAATGAAATTGCTGACGAAAATGGTGATAACATTCAATTAGTAGATTTCTTAGCGGATCTGGCCTTGGTTTCTGATCAAGATAATGTGGAAGAAGAGCCATCAGGAGTAACCCTCATGACCCTGCATGCGGCTAAGGGTCTTGAATTTCCAATCGTATTTTTAGTTGGGATGGAAGATGGAATTTTCCCACTTTCTAGAGCAATGATGGATCAAGAACAATTAGAAGAAGAACGACGATTAGCCTATGTTGGAATCACCCGAGCACGTCAAAAGTTGTATATTACGAATGCTTATTCTAGAATGCTTTATGGTAGGACACAAACTAATCCAGCTTCACGGTTCATTTCAGAAATTGGATCACAATATTTGAAGAGTGAAAATGAAGAAAAGAGTTTTTCAAGAAATACTAAAGAAAAATCATATCCGTTTGACAATAACCGAAATGCACGCGCAACAGCTAGTGTTTATGGTAATACCCATGCTACGGCGGTTAAATCTAATGGTAGCGGAGCTGGTAAAGTTAGCTGGAATGCTGGGGATAAAGTCGAACATAAAGCTTGGGGTATTGGTACCGTAGTGAAGGTGTCTGGCGCTGGAGAAGATGCCGAATTGGATATCGCCTTTAAAGATCAAGGAATTAAGCGGTTATTGGCCGCTTTTGCACCAATTAAACGGGTTGTTGAATAAAGAATTTTATACAGGGTTTAGGTTAGCGGTATAATTAGGGATAAATGAAAGATTGAGGAAACTTTTCTATGAATGTAACTAAAAAATTGAGTTTATTAGTTGCCACATTAGTTATGGGCGTGGGACTGACTGCCTGTGGAAGTTTAGATAATTCATCAATGCAATCTTCTACCAATAATGTGACCGGAAAAAAGAACAAAAAAAATAATTACCAAACAACAGGATCAGCTTCAGGCTCGTATGCTGGGGTGATTAAAAATGGAAAATACGTGACAAGCAAGTCACGGGGATTAACTGCCGATCAAAATGGTAATGTTAATAACACCAAGAGTTTCGAGAGTGGATTACAAGACATTTCCAAAAAGATTTTTCCAACCTCTCAATATGTTTTCCAAGAAGGTCAATATCTGAGTTCAGATACTGTTCAAAATTGGCTTGATCGGGAATCTAAGAGCAATCCGGAAGGGCTGAACCCTAAGGATAATGGTTCAAAAGACCCAGACAAACGAAACCCAATTTATCTCCAGGCTCTTGAAGAACAGGATTATATGGAAAAATCAGGAACTTCTTTGAAACTCAAAGGGGTTACAATTGGATTAGCGATGAATTCGGTTGATTATTATCAAAAAGAACAATACGGCGCTCAATATGAGACTAAAATCTCAGATGCCGAGATTAAGGCTAAGAGTCAAGAAATTGCTCAAAAAGTGCTAGAACGACTTCGCAAGAAATCTGAATTTAAAAATGTTCCAATTGTGATTGCAGTCTATAAACAAGCTTCCAATGATAGCCTAGTTGGTGGAACGTTTATGCGTTATTCTAACAATTCCGGTGAAAAGCTTGCAAAATGGAAAGACTTAGACTACAAGAATGTTGTTTATCCAATTAGTGATACGGAAACCTCACCTAATAGCAATGATTCTAGTGCGTTTGATAACTTTAAGACGCAAGTAGAAAGCTTCTTCCCTAATTTAAGTGGGATTACTGCAAAAGCAAGATACGACGGTAAATCGATGGAAGGTATGAGTGTATCAATCACGACTCAATTCTATAGTGAGACTGAGATTAACAGTTTTACTCAATTTGTTTCAACTCAGGCTGAAAAGTATCTTCCTAGTGGAGTTAATATTGATATAACAATTAAATCTACTGATGAAGTCCAGAGTTTCCTATCGCGCTCAGCTAAAGAAAAGACGTTTAGTTCTCATGTCTTTTCAAGTTATTAAATCTTAGAAGGAGAAATCAATGACAACTGAAAATAACATTACTAAAAAAGATGTAGAACATGTTGCTACGTTAGCTAAACTAAAATTTAATGACGAACAACTTGAAAAATTTACGGATCAAATCGAAGATATTATCGATTTAGTGGATACTTTAAATGAGGTTGACACAACCAATGTCGAACCTACTTTTAATGTTACTGATCAATTAAATCGAATGCGTGAAGATGTAGCTGTTCGTTCGAATGATAAGGAAGCATTATTAGCTAATGCCCCTGAAACAGAAAACGGATTTATCCGTGTACCAGCAATTCTTGATGAAAGTGGGGAAGCATAATGAAGTTTTTTGATATAACAGTAACAGAGCTTCACCAAAAGTTAGTTGATAAAGAATTAACAGTAACTGAATTAGTTTCAGAAACATTGGATCAAATTGAAGCCGACCAAAAAGTTTTAAATGATTTTGTGACCATTAATCGCGAGGGAGCTTTAGCTCAAGCCCGTGCTATCGATGAAAAGGGAATTAACCCTGATAATATTTGGGCCGGAATCCCGATTGCTGTCAAAGACAATATTGTAACCAAAGGAATCAAAACTACTGCTGCATCTAAGATGCTCAGTAACTTTATACCCATCTACAATGCAACTGTTATTGAACGTTTACAAGCTAATGATGTAATTATTATTGGTAAGACAAATATGGATGAATTTGCCATGGGTGGATCAACTGAAACTTCATACTTTGGTGATACGCGTAATCCATGGGATCATACTAAGGTTCCTGGTGGGTCATCAGGTGGTTCTGCTACAACAGTTTCAGCTGGAAATTCAATTGCTGCTCTTGGTTCAGACACGGGTGGCTCAATTCGTCAACCAGCCTCATACACTGGAATTGTTGGGGTAAAACCAACTTATGGACGTATCTCACGTTATGGTTTGATTGCTTTTGGATCAAGTTTAGATCAAATTGGACCCATGACGCGTACGGTTAAGGATAATGCAGCTTTATTGAATATTATTGCTGGAATGGATGAGCGCGATTTAACTAGTTCTGACAAAAAGGTACCAGACTTCACATCTAAGATTGGTAAAGATATTAAGGGGATGAAGATTGGTTTGCCTAAGGAATATCTAGGCGATGGAATCAATGAAGACGTTAAAAAAGTCGTACGTCAGGCAGTTGAAACATTAACTAATTTGGGAGCAACGATTGAAGAAATTTCGCTCCCACGGAGTAAGTACGGTGTAGCAGCTTATTATATTATCGGTTCTTCAGAAGCTTCATCTAACTTACAACGCTTCGATGGTATTAGATATGGTCATCGAGCTCAAAATGTCAAAAATCTTGAAGATGTATATGTTAAATCACGTTCCGAAGGTTTCGGAGATGAAGTAAAGCGTCGTATCATGTTAGGGACTTATTCGTTATCGGCTGGTACATATGATGCATACTTTAAGAAGGCAGCCCAAGTTCGTACTTTAATTATTAATGATTTCAATAAAATCTTTGAAGATTATGATTTGATTATTGGACCAACAGCTCCAACACCAGCCTACGCTATAGGCGCTGAAGTTGATGATCCAACTACAATGTATATGAATGATGTTCTAACAATCCCAGTTAACTTAGCAGGTTTACCAGCAATGTCAGTTCCTGCTGGATTTAGTGATAATATGCCAGTCGGATTACAAATTATTGCTAAACCGTTTGATGAAGAAACGATGTATCAAGCTGGGGCAGCTTTTGAAGCTGCGACCGAGGTACATTCAAAGCACCCTGAAATGGAGGACAAATAATGAATTTTAAAACAACTATTGGACTTGAAGTCCACATTGAATTAAAAACAAACTCGAAAATTTTTAGTCCTTCACCCGTTGAATTTGGTGACCAACCTAATGCTAATACGAACGTAATTGACTGGGGATACCCGGGAGTATTACCTCAAACTAACAAGGGTGTGGTTGAGGCAGGGATGATGGCTGCCAAAGCTTTACATGCTAATATTACTAGAACCCAACATTTCGATCGTAAAAATTATTTTTATCCTGATAATCCTAAGGCTTATCAAGTTACCCAAGCGGATACTCCAATTGGTACGGATGGTTGGATTGAAATCGAAGTAGAAGGTAAAAAGAAAAAAGTCGGTATTGCCGAGATGCATATTGAAGAAGATGCCGGTAAAAATAGTCATAATCCCAATGGATACTCTTATGTTGATTTGAATCGTCAGGGTACTCCGTTAATTGAAATTGTTTCTAAACCAGATATCGAATCACCAGATGAAGCTTATGCATATCTTGAAGCGTTGCGTCAACGAATTCAATTTACTGGTATTTCAGATGTTAAGATGGAAGAAGGATCCATGCGAGTCGACGTTAATATTTCTATTAGACCACTGGGTTCTGAAAAATTTGGTACAAAAGCTGAATTGAAGAATATTAATTCCTTTAACTTTGTCCGTAAGGGACTTGCTTTTGAAGAAAAACGTCAACAAAAAATTCTGTTAGCTGGTGGACAAGTTCGTCCTGAAACGCGTCGTTATGATGAAACTACGGGGCAAACTATTTTGATGCGTGTCAAAGAAGGGGCAGAAGATTATCGTTATTTCCCAGAACCGGATCTTCCAAGCATTACCATTGATGATGAATGGATCAAAGACGTTGAAGATAAGATGCCAGAAATGCCTGGTAAGCGACGCGCTCGTTACGTTGAAGAACTTGGTTTGACAGATTACGATGCGATGGTCTTAACTCAAACTAAGGAAATGTCAGATTTCTTTGAAGCTACTGTTGCTCAAGGAGCTGATCCTAAATTAACGGCCAACTATTTGATGGGGGATGTTAATGCCTACTTAAATGACCAAAAAGTCGATCTTCAAGAAACCAAATTAACTCCTGGACACTTGGCCAGCATGGTTAAAATGATTACTGATGAAACGATTTCTTCTAAGATGGCTAAGAAGGTCTTTAAAGCTATCACCCAAGGTGAAGAACCTACAAGTTGGGTTAAAGCTAAGGGACTGGTTCAACTATCAGACCCAGCTGTTTTGAAGCCAATGATTGTAGAAATCGTTGATAATAATGAACAATCTGTTGCTGACTTTAAGAATGGTAAAGATCGAGCAGTGGGCTTCTTAGTGGGACAAATTATGAAACAAACTAAAGGACAAGCTAACCCTAAAGTAGTTAACAAAATCCTAATGCAAGAACTTAATTCTCGTTAGAGGAATAGAATCGGAGGATGACGTACGATGCGGAAACGTGCGCGAATTATATATAACCCAACTTCAGGACGTGAAATGATTAAACAACACTTAGTTGAAATTCTTGCGGTAATTGAGAAAGCAGGATATGAGACAAGTGCTTTTGCTACTACACCTGAACCCGATTCTGCCAAAAACGAGGCTCGCCGAGCTGCAAAAGATGGATTTGATTTAGTGGTTGCAGCTGGCGGAGACGGAACGATTAATGAAGTAGTAAATGGAATTGCACCGTTACTTAGACGTCCTAAAATGGCGATTATCCCAACTGGAACGACCAATGATTATGCGCGGGCTTTACGAATTCCTCGCGAAGATCCAGTGGGTGCTGCCAAAGTTATTTTGCAAAATCAACGACTAAAGATGGATATTGGTAAAGCTGGCGAAAATTATTTCATTAATATTGCGGCCGGTGGTTTATTAACGGAATTAACTTATGATGTGCCTTCAAACCTCAAAAGTATTTTTGGCTATCTTGCATATATTGTTAAGGGGGCAGAATTACTACCACGGGTAAAACCGGTTGAAATGGACATCGAATATGATGGAGAACGATATCATGGTAAAGCTTCCATGTTTTTCCTCGCGTTAACGAATTCAATTGGTGGGTTTGAACAAATTGTACCGGATGCCTCTCTGGATGATGGGAAATTTACAATGATTATTGTAAAATCAGGTAATTTGCCTAACTTACTCCATTTAATGGTTAAAGCCTTAAATGGAAAACATGTCAATGATTCGCGGATCATCTATCGGAAAGCACGAAAAGTTACGGTCCGTCCAGTAAACGATCGTGTTATGGTTAATTTGGATGGGGAGTATGGTGGAGATGCTCCTATGGTATTTAAAAATTTAAAACGCCATATTGAAATGTTCACTAACTTAGATGATGTACCAGTTAATTTGATTAAAGAAGATGACGAATATCGACAAGTGGAACAACAATTTGTCGAAGAAGTTCAAAATCTTCCAGATGATAACAAAATAGATTAAAGAAAAGCTTGAGAAATACGCTGAAATGCGTTACAGTTCTTGAGTAGCACACGAGAATAAAGCAGGCTGGTATTAATGTGCCAGCCTGTTTTTATCAGTAAATAGATAGGGGAAATAAATGAAGAGTACAGCACCTGTTGAAAAAAATTTAGTATATACGGTAGAAATTGAAGATTTAACATATCAAGGCATGGGAGTTGCTAAGATTGAACATTTTCCAATTTTTATCGCTGATAGTATTCCTGGTGAAAAGATTGAAACTAAGATTATTAAGGTTCAAAAGAATTTTGCTTTTGGACGTGTAGAAAAGGTCCTAGAAGAAAGTCCAGATCGTGTAGAAAGTAATGATGCCGCTTATACCCAAACTGGAATTGCGCCATTACAACACATCACGTATGATGCACAACTAAAATTCAAACAAAATCAAATTAAAAACTTATTGAAAAAGTCACATTTAGAAGATTTAGAAGTGGCTGATACAGTTGGAATGGAAAATCCAACCGGTTATCGTAACAAGGCTCAAATTCCAGTACGTAAAATTAAAGGAAAACTTCAAACTGGCTTTTTCAAGCGAAACAGCCATGATTTAGTTCCTATCGAAGATTTTTATATTCAAGATCCAGTAATTGATAAGGTAATCGTTGAAGTACGCGATATTTTACGCGAATTTTATATTGATCCATATCGTGAAGCCGAAAATAAGGGGATTATTCGAAATATTATGGTCCGTCGTGGACGTCGTTCAGGACAGATCATGGTAGTTTTGATTACGCGTACTAAAGATGTTCCTCATCTAGCAGAAATTACAGAAGCAATTGCTGCTATTGATGGAGTTGTTAGTGTAATTCAAAATATTAATTACAAACAAACTAACGTCATTATGGGAGATGAAGACCGAGTTCTTGCAGGTGAATCAGTTATTCATGATGAACTTTTAGGATTGGATTTCATTATTTCAGCTCATTCTTTCTATCAAGTTAACCCTATCCAAACTGAAAAACTTTATCAACTTGCTATCGATAAAGCTGGATTAACTGGAGAAGAAACTGTGATTGATGTTTATAGCGGAATCGGTACAATTTCGCTTGCGATGGCAAAAGCTGCTAAAAAAGTTTACGGCGTAGAAATTGTTAAGGAAGCTGTTCAAGACGCTAAAATCAACGCCTTCCAAAATAACGCAAGTAATACTGAATTTGTTGTTGGTAAAGCCGAAGAACAAATGCAAAAATGGCAAGAAGATGGCTTGAAACCGGACGTTGTTGTTGTTGATCCTCCACGAAAAGGACTTGATCAAAGTGTTATTGATGCAACTGTTGGTATGAAGCCAAAACGGGTTGTTTATGTAAGCTGTAACCCTGCAACCCTTGTGCGTGATATTGATCGTTTTGGAGAACAAGGCTATGTAGTAAATCAACCAATCGTTCCCGTGGACCAATTTCCACAAACACCACACGTAGAAAGCGTTACGGTGTTAGAACGAGTTTAGATAAAAATAAATTTTAAATTTCATTGATTAAAAAGCGTACTACTTATTTTCGAATAAGTAGTACGCTTTTTTATTAAAATTATGATAAGAAACGGATTAAATATTATAATTGATTACAGAACGAAAGTATGGAGGGCAATGTGATGGCTAGTCAACAAATAAAAATCGAGAATATTACTATGAATGAGGTATTAAAGGCAATGCATCGATTAGGAGGTCAAGTTACAAGAAAGGATATTCGGCAAGATATACGAGATAATTCAGATGTAATTTCCGATAATGAAGTAGATAAAGTTAGAGTATCAAAAAAAACGGGCAACAAGTACAGACCCTTTAATTGGACATTGAATTTTGCCATTAAGTATCTTATCATGACAGATTATATCGAAACAGAAGATAATCGAGAATTAGAGTTATCAAAAAAAGGTCGTAATATTAATTTTCTAGAATTTGATGCAGCAAGGTACGTGAGGCCTATTGTTGAAAAACAGTTAGTTGAGGAAAAAGAGAATAAAATTTCGGTTATCGAAGAAGTTGAAAGTGAACAGGTTGAGCCTGATGCTAGAGAAGAATCTTGGCGAGAGCAATTACTAAATGCATTAATAAAGATGAATCCTAAGAAATTTGAACTTTTCTGCCGAGGATTATTAAAGAAAATGGACATTGATGTTGACGATGTAATTGGTGTAAAGTTTGTCGCTGATGGAGGCCTAGATGGTTTTGGATATGTCCGTTCGGATGATTATCGAACTACTCGTGTAGCTCTTCAAGTTAAACGTTGGCAAAGTAAGGTGTCCGCTCCTGAGATTGATAAATTTCGTGGTGCTATGGACAAATTCAATGCCGAATTTGGGATCTTTATTACTAATTCAGATTTTACTCGAGAAGCCGTTGAAACTGCTCGTCAAGGTACAAGAATTATTACATTAATTAATGGCGATCAAATTTGTGATCTAGTTGCTAAATATAATTATTACGTTGAGCCTGTAACTACATACCGACTTAAAGAATTTTATTTGGATAAGGATTAACAATGGTTATTTGTACAATTCAGCCTTGTAAGGTATATCGAGAAATTTTAGTAAAGATAGTTTTTAATGCAATCCAGCGTTTTCTATAAATTTAAAAGATGACGCTGATTTTTTGTGAGTGTATCGTTAAATAATCAATATTATAGGCTCTTTAAAAAAGAAAAATACCTATCTTATCTGGTCCTGACGACAAATCCGAAACTATAACATATTAACAACTAGATTTTTTAGATGCCAGCTAATATTTGGGGTTATCTCACATTGTAGTGAGTATGAGCAGAATGCAATTCTTTCCAGACTTGCTTCTGGTCAATAAAAAGGTATGCTTGTGTCGATTAGTAAAATTTAAACAACTCTATATGTGAATTCACGCTGAAGAATAATGTCTACTAACAAATTTGGGTTTTCTAATCTAGTAAAACAGATTCAGAACTAAACCTATTCAAAGTTTTCCCTGAAAAATAAACACACAGCTAAAAATTACTGAGTACAATTCAATTATTTACATTTTTCTTTAAAAATTCTTTCTACAAAAAATGGATAGTCACATTCCATTTCGAGGTTTAAGTTAAGAAATCAATGTCGATATTGCCATTAATGGGTAAAACCATGGCCTACACTAGCAGGTCTCCGCGATGGTCGCGGTCGCTATTGAGAATAGTGTTAAGCCATACTACAGCTACCATTGACAAAGTAGTAAAAAGCTCCAAGAAACTAGATGCAATCTGGTTCTCTTGGAGTTTTTTATATTTAGTACAAAATTTTTGTTCTAAACTTATTTTTTGCGCTGATCATAAGCTCGTTTTGATTTAAATCCGGCTTCAAAAACGGCTTTCATCTGTTCAATGTGACGGATTTTAGTCGCTTCAGATTTAACTCCAAAAATAAAACGAGCCCATTCGCGCTGATATCCCGGAGTAAGTTTAATAAAAAAAGTATGTAAACTATCGGTATCTTCTAATAGTTCAGCAACCTTTGGGATATCAATTGTGTATTCTGTTAATGGCTTTTGAGGCATAGTGATCACTCCAGTTTGTTTGATAAAAGCATTATAACAGTATTTTGAAATTTTTATTGTCTATTTCTAGTTTTATCAATTTCGTGTCGAATATTGGTAGCAATATTTCGTTTGGTCTTAATAGCAATCATCATAAATAAGGTATCCATTATACTAATTTGAGCAATGAGTGCGTGTAAGGCATCCGGACGGTAAAGTGATTCTTCAGCGACTGAAACAAGAGTAACATCAGCTTTTTTTGAAAGAGTTGAGTTAGCAGAACTAGTAATTAATATTAATGGAATATTACGTTCTTTAGCGACTTCAGCTAGGGCGAGGGCATCCCGATTTTCCCCCGAATGAGATACTAACAGCATCACGTCATTTTTTGAGAGGCGGGCTGCTTCCATTAATTGCATATGAAAATCACTTGCATAGATGGGTTCGATAGTGGTGCGTAAAAACTTATGAAATCCATTTAATGCAACAATATTGCTAGCACCTAAGCCAAATAAACCTAATTTTTTAGTGTTTAAAATTAGATTTACACACTGATCCAAATCTTTTCCATTTAGAGCATTTTCAGTAGCATTTAAAGTATCCACATTCAGTTTAAATATCTTCTTAGCCATGGTTTTAGGAGAATCGGCAGGGCTGATTTCTACATAGGGATTATTAGTTTCTATATTTTGAGCTATGCAGAGTTTTAAAGCTTGAAAATTATCAAAACCTAGATTTTTGGCAAAGCGTGAAATAGTTGCAGTAGAGATATTAGTTCTATGGCTAAGTTCAGATATCGTAAGTTGGGTAGTTTGGGCCTGATTTTTTAATAAAAATTGTGCTAATTCTTTTTCCTTATCGCTAAAATTGGCTTGATAAGCTTGAAGTCTTAAATTAAAATTTGCCATCGTGATTACCTCGAGTTTGTGATTTATTTAATTATAACATCAAAATTGTACAAGAAAATAATTTTCTTGTAAACGCTTGCAATATGTAACATATTTTCATACAATATAAATATAAATTAAGAGATATATGAAGAAATGAGGGAACGTCATGAAAATTGGATTGATTGGTTTAGGAAAAATGGGACTCAATTTAGCGGAAAATATGTTAGATAATAATATCGAAGTATTGGCTTTTGATGTCTTTGACAAAGCTAGAGAGAATGCTGAAAAGCATAACATAAATACGGTAGATAGTATTGAACAGCTAGTTAAACAACTTGATCAACCGCGAATAATTTGGATAATGGTACCAGCCGGAGCTCCCACTAACGACACTATCGGCCAATTAAGTAATTTATTAAGTAAAAATGATATTGTGATTGATGGAGGAAATACATATTATCAAGATTCACTTCATCATAATCAGGTACTTAGTAAAGCTGGAATTTATTTCTTCGATGTAGGAACATCTGGAGGGATGTCCGGAGCCCGCCATGGAGGTAATTTTATGATTGGCGGAGACAAAGACAAGTTTGAGGAGATTGAACCATTATTTAAAGCTATTGCTGAAAAAGATGGATATCTTTATACAGGCCAAGCTGGTTCAGGACATTATTTAAAAATGGTCCACAATGGAATCGAATATGGAATGATGCAAGCGATTGGTGAAGGATTTGAAGTACTTTCTAAAAGTGAATTTGATTATGATAATGAAGCCGTTGCCAAAGTATGGAACCATGGATCGGTTGTCCGAAGTTGGTTGATGGAACTCGCACAATCAGCCTTTAGTAACGATCCTAACTTGGATGAAATAAAAGGGGTTATGCATAGTTCTGGAGAGGGTGCTTGGACGGTCGAAGAGGCGATAAGGTTACATGTCCCAACCCCTGTAATCAGTAGTTCGTTGATGATGCGTTATCGTTCTGAAGAAGGTGATACGATGACAGGAAAAGTAGTATCTGCCTTAAGAAATGGTTTTGGCGGACATAAAGTTGATCATAAAGAATAGTTGAGGTACAGAATATGGATTATATGATTGGTGTTGATCTTGGCACTACTAGTACAAAGGTAGTTTTATTTGATATGAAGGGAAATTCAATTGCCTATGCAAACAATCCTTATCCTTTATATCAGGATAGTCCAGATATGGCCGAGGAAGATCCAGCCGAAATTTTTGAAGCAGTTATTAATGGATTAACTGAAGTGATGCGTAAGGGAAATGTTAAGAATGGTGAATTAAAGGGAGTATCATTCTCAAGTGCGATGCATAGTTTGATTTTGATGGATAAAGATAATCATCCATTAACTAGAGTTATAACTTGGGCAGATAACCGTTCGAGCAAGTATGCTGAAGAATTAAAGGACAATGGACTTGGCCAACAATTATACGCCTATACTGGTGTACCCACTCATCCAATGTCACCATTAGTTAAATTGATTTGGTTAAAGAATGAACAACCAGAAATTTTTAAAAAGGCGACTCATTTTATTGGTATTAAGGATTATGTTTTATTTCGATTATATGGAAAGTATGTTCAGGACTACTCTCTTGCTAACGCGACTGGACTATTTAACATTTTCACGATGGATTGGGATGAACAAGCCCTTGAAATTACGGGTGTAACGCGAGACCAGCTTCCAGAATTAGTTTCCCCTGAATATCAATTAACGGGGTTAGCTAAATCGTATGCGGAGGTGACTGGGATTCCGGAAGATACTCCGTTCATCATGGGAGCTAGTGATGGTACCCTTAGTAATCTAGGGGTTAATGCAATTGAACCAGGAGTTTTGGCGGTAACAATTGGAACTTCTGGAGCAGTACGCGTGGTTGTGGATAAGCCAGTTGTTGATCCACGGGGTCGATTATTCACATATTACTTAGATGATGGTAAGTGGGTAGTAGGCGGACCGGTCAATAATGGTGGAATTGTATTTCGCTGGGTTCGCGATCAATTATTCTCTCCTGAAAAAATTACGGCTGAACAAATGCAAGTCAATTCTTATGAAATTTTAACCGACATTGCTTCTAAGATTCCAGCTGGCGCAGATGGACTATTGTTTCACCCATATTTAGGCGGAGAAAGAGCGCCAATTTGGGATGCAAACGCACGTGGAAGTTTCTTCGGATTAACGCGTCAACATACTCGTGCACACATGGTTAGAGCAGCTTTGGAAGGCATTGTATATAACCTTTACATGGTAATGCTAATGATTGAAGGAGTAGCCGGTAAACCGAAATCAATTCAAGCCACCGGTGGATTTGCTAGGAGCGCACTTTGGCGTCAAATGTTAGCTGATATTTTTGAACAAGATGTTAATATTCCAGAAAGTTTTGAAAGCTCAGCGCTGGGGGCCGTGGTGATAGGGATGAAGAGTTTGGGAATTGTCGACGATTTGAGCGTTGTTAAGGATATGGTTGGGGTAACAAATACACATAAACCCAATCAAGAGAATTTTGCTTCCTATCGAGAATTGCTACCAATTTGGATTAGATTAACAGATGAATTATCTGGAGAATACGATAGTATTGCAAAATTTCAAAGAAATCATCCTAATGAACATGCAAAAATAGCTGAAGAAGATTAAAGAGACGATCAACGGTCTTTTTAATTTAATAGCAAAAAGAAAGCGGTTACTTAGATGGGGGCGTGTTATTTATGGAAATTATGGTCTTAGTTATTGGAATAATTTTATTGTTAACTTTAATTATAAAATTTAAGATGAATACTTATGTTTCATTGATTATTACTGCGGTGGTTGTTGGATTAGGTTTAGGGATGCCGGCTAGCCAGATTGCCACCACGATTCAAAATGGAATTGGGAGTCAATTGGGTGAACTAGCGTTGGTATTTGGCTTTGGAGCTATGTTGGGTCGCTTGGTTGCCGACGCAGGGGGAGCCTATCGGATTGCTAATACCTTAATCGATAAATTCGGACGCCGCTTCTTACAAATTGCTGTTGTAGTTGCTTCGTTTATTATTGGGATTGCACTTTTCTTTGAAGTAGGAATCGTGTTATTAGTACCAATTGTATTCGCAATTGCGATCGAAGCAGGGGTTCCAGTTCTTTCCTTAGGAATTCCAATGGCAGCAGCCTTATCAGTTACTCACGGATTTTTACCACCACATCCAGCTCCTACTGCAATTGCTGCAGTCCTGAATGCTAATGCTGGAAAGGTTTTACTTTACGGAGTGATTATTGCAATTCCAACTGTTTATATTGCAGGTGTATTATTTTCAAAAATTGCTAAAAAATATCTTCCAGAAGCGTTTAAAAGAAATGGTAATTTAAAAGCTTTAGGGCCTCAAAAACAATTTAAATTAGAGGAAACTCCGGGATTCGGTATTTCGGTTTTAACTGCTCTTTTCCCAGTCATCTTAATGGCTATCACAACGATATATGAATTGATTGTCCACGACGGTGTTACACCTAAAAATCCTAATGCGGTTGACAATTTTTTTGGATTTATCGGTTCTCCTAGTATAGCTATGTTAATTTCATTATTGTTTGCAATGTGGTCGATGGGTTATCACCGTAAGATTGCTAGTAAAGATATTATGGCTACTTTAGAAGATGCGGTGAAATCAATTGCAATGCTCCTTCTGGTAATTGGTGGTGGAGGTGCGTTTAAACAAGTTTTAATTGATGGTGGTGTTGGAGATGCGGTCAAAAATATCTTTGCATCATCTAGTATCTCTCCTCTAATTTTAGGATGGTTGATAGCGGTAGTCCTTCGAGTGGCTTTAGGATCCACAACGGTGGCTTCCCTAACTGCTGCCGGTTTAGTATTACCCTTAATGCAAGGGGCGGGAATTGATCCTTCATTAATGGTGTTATCAGTTGGAGCAGGAAGTTTAGCTGCGAGTCACGTTAATGATGCAGGCTTCTGGATGTTCAAAGAATACTTTGATTTATCCGTTAAAGAAACCTTACTAACATGGACAGTACTAGAAACAATCATTTCAATTGTTGGATTAATTGGCGTGTTATTATTAAGTTTGATTGTTTAACTTAAAGGCATTAAAATAGCTATCTCACCACGTTTCCCGTAAACTGTAAGTGGGAGGTGGATTAAATGAAAAGAGCTCTTTCAATTATTGCAATAGTATTTGTTTTTATAGCAATCTTTTTGGGTTTTAGGTATTACCAAGATACTTACCAAAGTACTGAAGCTTACACTATGATTCCAGAAAAAGTTCCGCCTAAGGTACAAACTAAAGATGATTCAGGCAAAGTAATCGTTGGTAGCTATTCATATAATTATAAATTTAAGTTTGTGACCAAATCTGGTAAAGAACAAACTATGAAGTATGAATTAAATGGGGAGAACGTCAAACCCTTTAAGCCAGGGGCTTATGCCAAGGCTGAGATTAGCAAAACGAGAATCAACAAGGGACCTAATTATGTGAATAAGAATGAAGTTCCATCAAAAGCGTTAGAAAAATTAAATTAAGACAATAAAAAAGAATTTTCCATCTAAAGGAAAATTCTTTTTTTGATTTAGATTGTGTAACGTAATTTAGCAATAACCTTATCATTAAGTTTATCTTCGGGAAGAATTCGAACGTTACCACTATTTTTAATAGTGAGATCGGCTAGGTCACTCAGCAAATTATTGTGAATAGCTCGCGAACTGGTTGTATCAACTATTTCATTATCTAAAATACGTCCGTCAATCCGAACCCCCTGGGCCAAATAGATAGTATCGACTTGACCATGAATTGCTGACGTAATAATTTGATTTAAGTCGGCAGAGATTAATGCTGCACCCCGGGCCTTATCAATCTCATCTAAATCTTGTTCAAGCAAGGCTTTATTACGTTCTTGTTTGAATCGTTCAATCCGATCTTCAATTTTTTGATCGTAGTCCAGTTCAGTGGGATTGAGATCTAATTCAAATTCACTGAAGTGATTAGGCGTTTTATTAACTTCTTTGAATAAAGTCATATTTTGAGGTAGGCCCATTAAAATTACTGGTTTCGCTGGATCATTACCAAAATTATCAATGATATACTTATCAACAATTTGATAGTAACGGCGATGGTCGATTTCTTTTTCAGCAGAAGTGTCATTGTGGCCATGAACACTGATTTTTCCATTACCAACAGAGACCGAATTAGTTTCTCCACCCCGAATGTCGTCACCTAAAGCCTTTTTTAAAGTCTTGGGTGCATCATCTGGTAACGGTAATTCTTTTAAGTAACGATCTGTAAAATCGTAAAGGCGAATTTTATCGTAGCTAATCCCTAATAGATAAAATTCAAAGCGATTTTGGTAATCAAGTAACATTGGCAAGATAAATGGTAAATCAGTAGCCATTGCAATATCATGGGTTTCAACCGTTAATTCTTGAACAAAAATGGTTTTTCCGTTGGTGATTAACCCAAATGAATTTATATTATTACCCATATTCCAAAGTGAAGAACTATCAACGGTTGAATCAATTAATTGTCGATAATCATCCCCATTATCAACATCCCAAGTGGCTTGTAAAACTTCTAAAGCATGTTTAACGAGATTCTTTAGTGTAATAGATGTCTTTTCAACGGGCTGATTCGGTTCAATATCCATATAAACAGAAATAAAAGGTCCCTTTTGGGTGGAGCGTAAGAATTCTGTTAGAGAAGTATACTTTTGAGTATCTTGCATGTTATTACCTCCTTCATATTATACCTTCAGTCTAACAACCGTTGAAAACGGATTCAAAAAATATGCCTATTTATTAAAATTGATAAGTCAGTACAGGTCGCTTTTTTATGCGATACTTGGATATATAAATTATTCTTCATAACTCAATTATAGAAAGAAGTGTTGGATTTGACGGTGGAATTTGAAATAGCTTTAAAAGAAGACTTACCAGAAATTGTAAAGATATATAATGAAACAATTGATTCAAGGATGGCGACTGCTGATACAAAATATGTCACAGTTGAAGAACGTCAGGAATGGTTTCAAGCGCATCAAGAACCTACTCGCCCGCTTTGGGTAATAAAAGTTAGGGGAGTAATCGCTGGATGGATAAGTTTCAGTAGCTTTTATGGAAGACCAGCTTATCTGCATACCGTGGAAATTAGTATTTATATTGATCAGAGTTTTAGGGGAATGCACTTAGGACGAAAAGCAATTAAGTTTGCGGAGGAGCAGGCACCTAAATTGGAAATCAATCGAATTATGGCCTTCATATTTGCACATAATCTACCTAGTATTGGTTTATTTAAATCTGAAAATTATGAAAAATGGGGAACTCTACCTCAGATTGCTGAAATGGATGGCCAATTGTACGATTTAACAATTATGGGGAAGCATTTAAAATAATAAAATTTAAAAAAGTCCTAGTTTTCACCGTTTGAATTTAAGTCAAAAAGAACTTTTTTGCACAAATTTGGCATAAAATGACTGATTTCATAAATAAATATTTCATTTAAAGAAACTTTGGGAATTGATAGAATCCTTTTAAACTAGTGAATAACGAGGCTTATATTACAGAATGTTACAAAGTCTTACAAAATATCCCATTATCCCTGAAATTACAAATATACCTGTAATATACTTCCTGTAAAGTTATTTCTTGTCGAAAAGAAGCAAGGATATGTTTTTTTAAAATAAAGGAGATATTTATCTATATGTCATTTAAGAGTAAATTTTCAAAACTTTCTATCGCATTACTATCAGGTGCCGCAATTGGTGCCGCAATGATTACAACAGGCGGTAGCGCAAATGCCGACGAAATTTACACAGTAAAATCTGGTGATACTCTCTCAGAAATTAGTTACGCATTCAACTTGAATGGTGACTACAATTCAATTGCTAAAGCAAATAACATTAAAAACGTTGATGTTATCAATGTAGGACAAAAGTTAGTTATTACTAATGGTGGGGACATCAAGAAAGCTACTAAATCAGAAGTTAAATCACTTCCAGAAGTAGCTAAGAATACTAACGCTGCCAATGCAGCTACTACAAGCACAACAAATAATACAACTACAACTAACAATGCTGCTTCAACTCAAACAACAGCTAAATCAAGCTATGTTGCTCCAGCTCAAAGTAGCACAACAACAAGCAGTTCAAATGGCGGATCAGTAGCTCAACAAATGGCTGCTAAGACCGGTGTTTCAGCTGCTACATGGCAACGGATTATCAACCGTGAATCTGGTGGTAATGCTAATGCTGTAAATGCTTCATCAGGGGCATACGGTTATTTCCAACTATTAGGTCATGGTGAACATGCTGGCATGTCAACTTCAGAACAAGTTAACATGGCTGCTAGTGTATATAAAGCTCAAGGTATGTCTGCTTGGGGTGAATAAGCAAAAGTAACGTCTTTATAGACACTTTTGTGACAGAGGAAAGTTTTCTTTCCCCTGTTTTTTTATTAAAAACGTCCTAAAATATAAGGTTTTTTAGAAGAAATATTTCATTTTGAATTATTTCATAAAAACATGAATGCCTTTATATCAACGTTTATGCAGCATAATATTACAGAATATTACTTCTTTTTACAAAAAAACGGGATATTTACAGATATCCAAAATATATTTGTAACAAACGTCCTGTAAAGTAATTACCTGTTAAGAAGAAAACATAAAAATTAAAAAAATGATTTAAAACACAAGGAGATATTTCTACATGTCAATTAAAGCTAAACTTTCAAAACTTTCTATCGCATTACTTTCTGGAGCAGCTCTTGGAGCAGCCATGATTACAACTACAAGTAGTAGTGCAAATGCTGATGAAATTTACACAGTAAAATCTGGTGATACTCTTTCAGAAATTAGTTATGCATTTGGCTTAAATGGTGACTACAACTCTCTTGCAAAAGCAAATAATATTAAAGATGCAAATATTATTGAAGTTGGTCAAAAGCTGGTTATCACAAATTCTGGTGATATCAAGAAAGCTACAAAATCAGAAGTTAACACTCTTCCAGAAGTAGCTAAGAACACAAATGCTGCAAATACAACAACAGCAAATACAACTGCAAGCACAACAACAAATAAGACAAACACAACAACTGTTGCTAAGACAAATACAGTTGCAACATCAACACCAGCTACAACGACTACAACATCAACTGTTTCTGGTGGTGAAGCTTCAGCTAAAGCATGGATTGCTAACAAGGAATCTGGTGGTTCATACTCAGCTACAAATGGACAATATGTTGGTAAATACCAATTGTCATCTTCATACCTAAATGGTGATTACTCAGCTGCTAACCAAGAACGTGTTGCTGATAACTACGTTAAGAGTCGTTACGGTAGCTGGTCAGCTGCTAAGTCAGCTTGGTTATCACAAGGTTGGTACTAAAATTAGGTAATTAAATTCTAAAATTTATAAAAGAGGGACAAACTAATTAAGTTTGTCTCTCTTTTTTGATATTATATTCACATTTTTTTCGATAAAAAAGGCTATACTTGATAAGGTAAAAGGAACTGGAGGAGTTTTGAAATGCGTATATTGATGATTGAAGATAATAAATCTGTTTCCGATATGATGGGAATGTTTTTTAAAAAAGAAAGATGGAACGTTACATTTGTGTATGATGGATTAAAAGCCATTGAAACTTTTAAAACCGATCCTGAACAATGGGACATCGTTTTACTTGATTTAAATTTACCTGGAAAAGATGGTATGGAGGTAGCAGCTGAACTTCGACGCACGTCGCAGTCCATCCCCTTAATTATGTTGACAGCACGTGATTCAGAAAGTGATCAAGTTTTAGGCTTAGAAATGGGAGCCGATGAATATATTACTAAACCATTTAGTCCTATTACGTTAATCGCTCGTATTAAGGCCTTGTACCGACGAGTGTCAATGAGTAGGGAAACGATGACGCAAGGTGCTCAGAATGCGAAATTCGATGTTAGAACGGCCCATCTTAAGATAAGTACATCTACTCGAGAGGTATATTTAGACGAAAAGCTTATTTCAGATTTAACCCCTAAAGAATTCGATTTACTTAAAACATTGGCGCAGAAGCCCATGCAGGTCTTCTCACGAGAACAACTTCTACAAATAGTGTGGGATTATGAATATTATGGTGATGAACGTACGGTAGATGCCCATATTAAAAAGCTTCGCCAAAAATTAGAAGCAGTTGGTCCACAAGTGGTCCAAACGGTATGGGGAGTTGGCTATAAGTTTGATGATAGTAAAATCGATGAGGATTAGTTAATATGAAATTGTTTTTTCAACAGATGATGGCCTTTTTATTAGTAACTCTGTCATCTTTATTGATCGTTGGATTGGTTTTTATTCAGTTTACTAAAGACTCAGTTTACCGCAACAAATGGCATTCCTTGCAAGAATATGCTGATAGTATTTTTCAGCAAGCAATTGTGTTAGATACAGAAACTGCTGATGTAAAGAGTGTACAAGTTGATCAGCTTCAAGGTGTGGAAAAACTGTTAGATAATCAACACATTCACTTTACAATCTACACTAATGATGGAAATACGATTAGTTATCCAAACCGTAATATAGCTTCTCGAATTACTAAAGCTCAGCGAAGAGAATTGAAAAATGGTGACACGGTCAAAACCAAATCACGCATGACTTTTGATAAGTCAAGTCGACAAGTTACCATGACAGAGATGGATAAGCCTTATTTTAATCGTAATGGTAATCTGGTTTGCGTGATTTCGATTGGATCACCATTAGCTAACGTACAGGCTGACATCGAGAAGGTTAAAAAGAATCTTTTCATGACGTTTGCCTTTGCGATTATTGTAGCAGTGATTGCTTCATATTTCTTATCACGTTACTTAGTAAGGCGAATCCAAGCAATTCGAGAAGCTGCGCACAAGGTTACGGAAGGAAACTTTAATGTTCAGTTAGTTTCTGGGCGTAAGGATGAAATTGGAGAATTGACCAACGATTTTAATATTATGACTGCTTCCTTGAAAGAGTCTAATGATGAAATAAAACGCCAAGAAGAACGGCGACGAGCCTTTATGGCTGATGCAGCTCATGAAATGAGAACACCATTGACAACCATCAACGGTATTTTAGAGGGGCTTGAGTATGATGCAATTCCTGAAGATAGTAAAGAGGAAAGCGTTCATTTAATGCAACGAGAGACGAAGCGGCTTATTCGGTTAGTTAATGATAATTTGGATTATGAACGGTTGCGCACGAATAAAATTAGTTTAAATCGTCATCAGATTAATCTAAAGCAAGCAACTCAAAGGATTAGTAAACAACTAGCTAAAAAGGCCAAACTTGAAAATGATGTGATTATTATTGATATGGCTGATGATGTGATGGTATACGCTGATACAGATCGCTTAATTCAAATCTTATTTAACATTATTCAAAATGGAATTCAATTCACTCAAAATGGAAAAATTACTATTCGGGCCCAAAATGCTAAAGATGGTACTGATATCCAAATTAGCGATAATGGAATTGGTATGACAGAAGAGCAGATCAAAAATATCTGGGAAAGATACTATAAGGCTGATGCATCAAGAATTCAAACCAAAGGTGAATCTGGATTGGGGATGGCAATTGTCCATGAATTAATGCAAGTTCATGGAGGACAAATTACTGTCGAGAGTACTCCAGAAAAAGGAACAACTTTTAAATTACATTTTCCAGAGCAACAAAAAAAGCTTGGCCATTAAGCCAAGCTTTTTTCATGGATCATCTTACCACATTGATGGTGTATTGAACCATTCGATACGTTCCTTAACAGTGTTCTTGATAGCTTCTGTACCTGAAGCAAGAACTTTACGAGGATCGAATCCTTTAGCTTTCTTGTCATTGTCTGCTTCGTAGTATTTACGAACAGCGTTTGACCAAGCAATTTGTTGTTCTGTGTTAACGTTAACCTTAGAAATACCCATTGAAATAGCCTTAACGATTTGTTCCTTAGGAATTCCTGAACCACCATGAAGTACAAGTGGTGTCTTAATAACATCAGCAAGTTCTTGTAGACGGTCAAAGTTTAAACCAGTCCAGTTAGCAGGGTATACACCATGGATGTTACCAATACCAACAGCAAGGAAGTCAACGCCTGTAGCAGCAAGTTGTTTAGCTTCTTCAACATCAGCTAATTCACCAGCACCAACGATACCGTCTTCTTCACCACCAATTGAGCCAACTTCAGCTTCAACTGATACGCCTTGAGCATGTGCCAAAGCAACGATTTCTTTTGTCTTTAGAAGGTTATCTTCAAAGTCAAGATCATGACCATCAAACATAACTGAACTGTATCCAGCAGCGATAGCTTCTTTAGCAGCTTCGTAGTTACCATGGTCTAAATGCATGATAACAGGAACTGTGATACCCATTGATTCTACTTGTTTTTCAACGAGGTTCTTAACAGCTTTGTAACCACCCATGTACTTAGCAGCACCCATTGATGATTGGATCAAGATAGGTGTGTGTGTTTCTTGGCCTGCAGCTAAGATAGCACGAGTCCATTCAAGGTTGTTTGTGTTAAAAGCACCTACAGCGTATCCACCCTTACGAGCTGCTGCAAATGTTGATGTACCATTAATAAATGACATAAAACTGGTTCCTCCCAATATTGTTTATACAAACAAAGAGCTTTTCTCTTCGCAACACATCTATTTTATCACAAAATTAAAAAATATTATACGAGTTTTTCAGAAACAAGTTAACATATGGACGTTTTTAATTAAAAAATTAGTGTGGTCCAATTTTTTATTGAAAAGTAATGAAAAGCCACATAATACGGCATTTTTAGAATTTATTTTACATGGAATAAAGTATATACCATTTTACATTTACAAAATAAAAGTTGGAATTCGCTTTCATAACTGGTAAAATGATATTTTGTCTTAGAGAGAGAGACATATATTTTTAGATATATATATAGGAGAGAATTGAATATGAGTATTTTAATCGCGTTAGTTCCCGCAATCATGTGGGGAAGTATTGGATTAGTTAGCGGTCGATTAGGTGGAAGCGCTTCTCAACAAACGCTTGGAATGACAATGGGTGCGGTTGTCTTTTCTTTAATCACTTTAGTTCTTTACCATCCTACTTTGAATGGTAAAATTTGGATTGCTGGTTTGATTTCAGGTTTATTTTGGGCTGTGGGTCAATTTAATCAATTTAGTTCGATGAAACATATTGGTGTTTCAAAGACGGTGCCAATTTCAACTGGATTACAATTGGCTGGTAACGCCTTAGCCGGGGTATTAATCTGGCATGAGTGGACTTCTGGTAATATGATTATGGTTGGTACAATTGCTGTCATTGCTTTGATTATTGGTGCAGCACTAACTTCACTTAAAGATAAAAGTGACACAACTGCAGATCGAAATGACGAAAATATGCCAGCTGGAATTCGTGCTTTGGTTGTTTCAACTATTGGTTATATCGGATATACAGTAATTGTTCGTTTTGCTAATGTTGACGCCAAAGCCATTATCTTCCCTCAAGCAATTGGGATGTTAATTGGTGCTTTAATTTTTGTTCTAATCGCTAAAGAACAAAAGGAAATTACTAAGAAACCAACTTTTATGAATATTATTACTGGTCTGATTTGGGGAACAGGTAACATCTTTATGTTCCTTGCAATTCCATCAGTTGGATTGGCAATTAGTTATTCACTTGCTCAAGCTGGGATTGTTATTTCAACCTTTGGTTCAATTTGGTTACTTGGTGAACACAAGACGCGTCGTGAAATGCAATTTATCATCATCGGTTCAATTTTAATCATTGTTGGTGAAACTTTACTAGCAACGCTAAAATAATTTTAAATAAAAGCAATACTATAGTAGGAAAAATCGTTTTCGAGGTTGTTAGGTGACCTGGGGAGCGATTTTTTTCGTATTTATTAGAACCGATGGAGTCGAAAGTGGGAATGGCAATCTAACTAAATGAAGATACTTAAAAAACATCTTAACTAAAAAGCGTAAATTGTTAATCTGCGATACCCTTAGTAGTTAAATTTTAGTAAATATTAGGTTAAATCGGATAGGCTTAACCAAATTAAGTAATTTTATTGTATAATGGTACAGATAAAGAATTTTATACAAAAGGGGTAGTTATTAATGGCACATATTTCATTTGACAGTTCTAATGTTGCAGATTTTGTACATGAAAACGAACTTGCAGAAATCCAACCACTTGTTACAGCTGCTGATCAGATTTTACGTGATGGCTCTGGCGCCGGTAGTGATTTCCGTGGATGGATCGATTTACCATCAAATTATGATAAGGACGAATTTGCCCGTATCAAGAAAGCCGCTGATAAGATCCGCAACGACTCAGAAGTATTCGTTGCTATCGGTATTGGTGGTTCATATTTGGGTGCTCGTGCAGCCATTGATTTCTTGAACAACACTTTCTACAATCTTCTTACTAAAGAACAACGTAATGGTGCTCCTCAAGTAATCTTCGCTGGTAACTCAATTAGTTCAACATATCTTGCAGACGTATTGAACTTGATCGGTGACCGTGACTTCTCAATTAACGTAATTTCTAAGTCAGGTACAACTACAGAACCAGCTATTGCATTCCGTGTTCTTAAAGAAAAACTAATCAAGAAGTACGGTGAAGAAGAAGCTAAGAAACGTATTTATGCAACAACTGACCGTGCTAAAGGTGCCCTAAAGACAGAAGCTGATGCAGAAAACTATGAAGAATTCGTAGTTCCTGATGACATTGGTGGTCGTTTCTCTGTTCTTTCAGCTGTTGGTTTATTACCAATCGCAGTTGCTGGTGGTGATATTGACCAATTGATGAAGGGTGCTGAAGATGCAAGCAACGAATACAAGGATGCTGATGTTACAAAGAACGAAGCATACAAGTACGCTGCTTTACGTAACATCCTTTACCGTAAGGGCTACACAACAGAACTTCTTGAAAACTACGAACCAACACTTCAATACTTCGGCGAATGGTGGAAGCAATTGATGGGTGAATCAGAAGGTAAAGATCAAAAGGGTATCTACCCATCTTCTGCTAACTTCTCAACTGATTTACATTCACTAGGACAATACATCCAAGAAGGTCGTCGCAATTTGATGGAAACAGTTATCAATGTTGAAAAGCCTAACCATGACATCGACATTCCTAAGGCTGACCAAGACCTTGATGGATTACGTTATCTTGAAGGTCGCACAATGGACGAAGTTAACAAGAAAGCTTACCAAGGTGTAACCCTTGCTCATAACGACGGTGGTGTTCCAGTTATGACGGTTAACATTCCTGATCAAACAGCTTACACATTAGGCTACATGATTTACTTCTTCGAAGCAGCTGTTGCTGTATCTGGTTACTTGAACGGAATTAATCCATTCAACCAACCAGGTGTTGAAGCATACAAGTCAAATATGTTTGCATTACTTGGTAAACCAGGTTATGAAGATAAGACAGCTGAATTAAACGCTCGTCTATAAAAACTGAAGTACTACTTAGAAGCTATCACAATTGTGATAGCTTTTTTTATTGAAAATAATTTCCAAACTACAAAAGAAATCGTTTTCTAGGTAAGGTATAATATTAGATATAAATATATTGGGAAAAGGGGGCGGACAAATGGAGTTAGTTAATAAACAGCATCATGCTTTGGGAACAATAATTAATCTTTCAATAGCCTCCATCTATCAAGTCGATATCTTAGAAAAAACTATAAAAATGATTGATGATTTCGAAGAGCGTTTAACAGTTAATCGACCATCTTCGGAAGTGATGGAGATTAACCATCAAGCTGGAAAACAAGCTGTTCAAGTTTCGGAAACAACGTATAGTTTAATTGAAAAAGCGGTAGAAGTTAGTAGATGGCAATTAGGTTTTAACGTGGCCATTGGCCCGCTAGTCAAATTGTGGAAAATTGGATTTGATGGGGCGAATAAACCTAGTCATGCTCAAATTTTAGAACGGATAAAATTAATTGACCCACAAGCAATTATTTTGAACGCTCAAAATCGAAGTGTTTTCCTTAAAAAAGAGGGAATGGAATTAGATTTAGGGGGAATTGCGAAAGGATTTATTGCTGACGAAATTAAGGCATATTGGCAAAGCGAACACGTAGCGTCAGGAATTATTGATTTGGGCGGTAATGTGTTGTTAGTGGGGCGGAGTCAGCATCCCGATGCAAAATGGAAAGTTGGGATTCAAAATCCGATTAAATCAAGGCACGTCCCGTTGGGAGTTCTACATATTCCAGAAAAGTCTGTTGGCACATCAGGCATTTATGAACGGAAATTAATAGTTGAAGGGCAGACATATCATCACATGTTTGATTCAGCGACGGGATATCCAATTGCTAATAATTTAGCTAGCGTGTCCATAGTAAGCGATCGTTCGATTGATGGAGAAATTTGGTCAACCATTTGTTTTTATCAAGGAATTGAAAAGGGCAAAGCGCTACTGGCCAATCAACCCGGAATTGGAGCAGTGTTTATTACACGGGATTTGAAAGTTTATGTAACCGATGGACTACAGAATTGTTTCAATGAAATCGCGAATAATAGTTAATCCATATTTTTACATATAGAATGGGGAATATTTATGAAAAAATTTGTTGCAATCGTTGGAACGAATAGTAAAAAATCAACCAACCGTAAATTACTACAGTACATGCAAAAAAGATATAAAAATGACGCAGAAATTAAGCTCGTTGAGGTGGCGGGACTGCCAATTTTTAAAAAGACCGAGGAAATGGCGATTCCAAAACAAGCTCAAGGAATTGCTCACGAGCTTGAGAATGCTGACGGAGTGATTATTGGTACTCCGGAGTATGATCATTCCGTTCCGGCCATCTTGCTTAGTACATTAGCATGGCTGTCCTATGGAATCCATCCTCTGCTAGATAAGCCGGTGATGATTACGGGAGCTTCATATGGTGCTTTAGGTGCATCACGAGCTCAGGCTCAACTTAGACAAATACTAGATTCACCAGAAATTAAAGCGCGGATTATGCCTAGCTCTGAATTTTTACTGGCTAATTCGCTTAAAGCTTTTGATTCAGCGGGAAATTTAATCGATCAAGAACAAGTTGAAAGATTAGACGGTTTATTTGAAGACTTTATTTTATTCTCAGATATTTCCAAACAGTTAAACCACGCTAATTCTAATAACGCAAAGGAAATGCAAAACTTTTCATGGGACGAAGGTTCTGGTAGAAGGGATGAAGAAAAATGAAACTAGTAGCAATTGCGGGATCTATAGGTGAGCAATCTTATAATCGAATGTTATTACAATACATTGCCAAGCATTTTGAAAACTTAGTTGATATTGAACTTTTAAATATTGATGATGTTCCAGTTTTCAATGAAGATGAAGATTTAAGTGATAATATTGAAATTCAAAAAATATATCAAAAAGTTTATGGAGCCGACGGGGTTATCTTAGCTACCCCAGAACATAATCACACAGTAACAGCTGCAATTAAAAATGTCATCGAATGGTTATCCTTTAAATTACATCCCTTTGATGGCAAGCCGGTTTGGATTGTTGGAGCTTCTTATTTCAACCAGGGTTCCTCAAGAGCGCAACTCCATCTAAAACAGATCCTCGAAGCTCCAGGAGTTAATGCAATTGTAATGCCTGGTAATGAATTTCTACTTCGGAACGCTAAGGAAGCGTTCGATGCAGAAGGTCAATTAAAGGATGCTGGTACTGTTCAGTTTTTAGAAATGGTCATCCAGAAATTTATTAAATTTGTGAAGGTAATTGATATGTTAGATGCTCCTGATCCAAAGTCTTACCAAGACGAAGATCTTGAATCTAAAGGTAAAGTAAATACAACTATCGAAGGGGTCGATATGCACGACGAGCATTGGGTTGAAAAAGCAGCCCAAAAAGTTCACGCGGTGGATGGAAGTACTTATGTTAAATTGGATCGTGGAATTCTAACGGTTGACCAGCTTAATTATTTCTTGAAGACCATGCCAGTGGAACTTACGTATGCAGATGATAACAATCAGTTTATTTACTACAACAAAAATCAACCGGCTGACAAGATGCTAGCACCAAGAAATCCTGGGCAAGCTGGTGATCCGTTAGCAGACGTTCATCCAGGGCGAGCAGTTGACCGAGTTAAACAGGTGATTCATGCGCTTCGTACTGGAGAAACTGATCTAGTTTCGATGCCAGTTCCAGGTAATGGTCCGGATCGACATGTTATGCATTACTACAAAGCAATGCGTGATGAAAATGGTCGCTATCGAGGGGTTAATGAATGGGTAACTGATATCATGCCCATCATTAAATATTATTTAGCATCCACTGGCCAAAAACTAATAAAGGATCCAGCAGTCAAACCAATTTCACCAATTACAGGGATTGACGTAATGGCTGGTGCTTCAGCTAATCCAGAGCCTGATGTAACTTCAGGAGCTTCGGAAGAGGAGCCTGCAGGTCATGATGTCACAAGCGGAGCTTCAGAAACACCCGAGAGCAATCCAGAAGTAGATGCTACTTCGGGGGCTTCAGAAGTTTAAATGATTATATAAAATGATTCCTTGATAATAAGGGATCATTTTTTTTATTGACAGAAGTAATATCTAAGACTACACTTTAACCATAATATATTAATGATATTGTTTTGATATCACGAAAGGAGTTAAGATGGGCAACAAAGATCATGAAAAACGTTTTTTGCTTCGTTTAGATCAAAAACTTTATGAAAGACTTCAATCGGAAGCGGATGAACAAGGACGAAGTGTTAATGCACATATCGTTAATATCTTAAATAGAACTAACACGCCAGCGACCTTTGAGAAACGCCAAATTATTGGAAAAGTCATTGCAGGTAAAGATTTAAGTCAGAGTGGACTAGTATTAGTTTCAGGAATTTATTACAGATATTTACTTGATGATAATGGTAATGTGGTCGAAGACGCCCAATATGCCATCATTGAAGCAAATGGAAATATCTTAACTTTAAGAAGAATATAGGGGGAATATTTGATGTTAGGTATTAAAATCGTTCCGCAAAATAACCAGGGTTTAGTTGAGACGTTAGGAAAGTATAGTCATAGTGTAGAATCAGGGCTAAATTTTTATATTCCAATTTTCCAAAAAATTCGAAAGATTAGTTTGGCGATGCGACCTTTAGCGCTTCCTAATTATTCAATCATTACTAAGGATAATGCTGATGTTTCTGCTAGTTTAACTTTGAATTACCATGTAACGGATGCAGCTAAGTATCAATATGAAAATACAGACTCAGTTGAATCAATGGCTCAATTAGTTCGAGGTCACTTACGCGATATTATTGGGCGGATGGACTTGAACGAAGCACTTGGTTCAACGGCTAAAATTAATCAAGAATTAGCCTTGGCAATTGGCGACTTAACTAATACATATGGAATTAATGTCGACCGCATTAACATTGATGAATTAACACCATCGAGGGCGATTCAAGAAGCAATGGATAAACAATTAACTGCTGATCGTGAAAGAGTTGCGACAATTGCTAGGGCAGAGGGAGAAGCCCGTTCGATTGAATTAACTACCAAAGCTAAAAATGATGCTATCATGGCCACTGCTAAAGCTGAAGCGGACGCAACTAAAACACGCGCAGACGCTGAACGTTATCGGATTGATACAGTCCAAACTGGGTTAGCTAATGCGGATGGAAAGTACTTCAAAAATCAATCGATTGAAGCCTTCTCCACACTTGCTAAATCAGCTGCTAATCTGGTAGTAGTTCCATCGGATGGAATGACGGAAATAGGCAATCTTCCAGTGGTAGGAAAAATGTTAGAAAAAGGGATGGATAAAGCTTAAAATTTTGGTAGACGATTGGATGGTTTGATCAAGAGTAATTTCGACCGAAGGTTAATATTCGTGATTACTGAAACCTATAAAAAATGAGCCGTAAAATATGATAAAATGCTCCGATAGGTATTTTTATAGATATAGGAGAGTAAACTAATGATTAATTCGATTGAAAATGATGATTTTTACCAAAAGATGCAAAATGAAAAATTAACGGTTTTAGATGTACGTGAGAAAGTAGAATTTATCGATGGTCATGTACCGATGGCACAAAATTGGCCCTTGAGTGAATTAGCCGAAAAATATAGCAAATTAGATACTAGCACATCTTACTATCTGATTTGTCGTTCAGGGGCACGCTCAGCAAATGCATGTGCTTTCTTGCAAGATAAGGGATTGAACGTTACTAATGTAACTGGAGGGATGCTAGCTTGGAAGGGCGAAGTTATTTAGTAGTGGGGGATAAAATTAACAAAATGTTAAATGGAAAGCAAAAGAGTCATGTAGTGTGAAAACTACATGACTCTTTTTAGGTTGATTGGCCATACTGGGCTCGAACCAGTAAATTACGGATTCAGAGTCCGCTGCCTTACCAATTTGGCGAATGGCCATTAAAAAATCACCCGCACGGGGATCGAACCCGTAACTCCGGCTTGAGAGGCCGACGTCTTAACCAATTTGACCAGCGGGCAAATTACTCTATTAATTTACACTAAAAAATACGTTTCGTCAATAAAGACCTTAATTAATTTCAAGAATTTCAACCTGATATTGTTCATCAGGAGCAGTAACTAGGACAATATCATGGGTTTTATGGTGCATAAGTGCTGAACCTAAGGGAGATTGGAAAGAGATTTTGTTGTTAACCACGTCCGCCTCATGTTTTCCCACAATCTCGTAGGTGATTTCGTCATGGTCATCGACAAAACGCATCTTGACTATGCTACCCAAATCGATTTTGGAATGATTAGTGTTTTGAATGATTTTGGAATAACTAATTTGACGCTGCAAGTAGCGTAGTCGGCCTTCCATCCGACGAAGGTCACGTTTGGCGGCACTATATTCGGCATTTTCAGAAAGATCACCCAAGGCTCGGGCATCGGCAAGGGCCTTGATTAAGGCCGGACGTGTCTGCTTTAAATCATCAATTTCTTGATTAATTTTAGCGTAGCCACTAGGAGTCATAGGTACAAACTTTGGTTGCATAAAATCAATCCTTTCTACATGGATGATGATTCGAAAGTAAGTTCAATCATATACTCATGCTTTTCAAGGATATGTGAGGTGGTTACCCAGACAGAATCTAGCCCATGATTTTTATCTAATGTTTTTTGCTGGAAACGATCAAGAATGTCACTATTTTTAGCCACAAATTCGTCAGCAAATCGATCGACTAATAAAGAATTGTCTGGAAAATAAACATGTGGTTCAGAAACGGGAACGGTGTCCGGGAAAGTCATATTAATTACGTTTCTGTAGCCAATGTGATGAATCTTAACCATCTCGGGTTTATTATCAATTCGGTACAAAATGTTATATAAAGAATCTGAGTTAGTTGCCATAAATAAGTTCCTTTCTACATGTTGATATTGTAGCAAAAATTCCTAAGTAAATGTTGTTGCAAATCGAAAACCAAAGTGTATAATTGTGGTTTATGACAAGTTGTCATTTTTAGGAGGTCGAAATGCCAAAGCAAACATTTTTTAATTTAAAGGACGAAAAACGGCAACGTATTATAGATGCAGCTGAACGTGAATTTAGTCAATGTCCTCTATATGAATCTTCGATAAATAATATCATTAAGGATGCGAAAATTCCACGGGGAAGTTTCTACCAATACTTTGATGATTTATCAGATTTATACGGGTATTATTTTAGTTTGATTTTAGAAGATATTCAAGAGAATTTGATTGATAGTGTTCAAGAGGCGGATGGTGACATTTTTTCAGCAGTTAAAAAATATGCTGGGGAATATATGAAAGAAATTATTTCAGGCAATCATCGTGATTTTTATAGAAACTTCTTTTTAGGAGCCAATATTTCAAAGCGTTCTAAAGATGGTAAACATCCCGGGTTTGATGTATATCATTCAGATCGTATGAAAGAACTACGTGCCAATCTTAAAAAAGAAGTCAATTGGAAACTCCTAAAAGTGACTAACGAAAAGGATCAAAATATGATTCAGCAATTGATAATGATGATTTTCTTTCATTCTTTTGCAAATTATTTTGTACATTCAAACAACACTGATTCAGATCCGGCAGAAGTTCAAAAAGAAATTGAACGGAACCTCAACTGGTTGGAATTTGGTGCAAGAAGAACGGAGGATAAATAGTTATGTGGAAACTACTAAAGTCTCGATTTACGTGGTGGGCGGTATTAGTTGGGACAGTTTTCTTGATGGTTCAAATTGCGGGTGATTTGCTTTTACCTAATATTACTTCAGATATCATTAATAATGGTATCGCCAAAAATAACATTGGGTACATTTGGAACTCGGGTTTAAAAATGTTATTAGTTTCACTAGTAGGATTAATTGGTGCGGGAGTTAACGTGTTTTTTGCTGCAACTCAAGCCCAAAAAATTGGTAATAAACTACGCAGTGATCTCTTCAGAAAAATATCGTTCATGTCCAATTATGAATTTGAAAAATTTGGAGAAGCTTCGTTAATTACTCGTACAACTAATGATGTTATTCAAATTCAAAACGTGATTGTTATGATTTTACGCATGATGTTAATGTCGCCGATTATGTTAGTCGGAGCAGGATTTATGGCTTATCAAAAACAATCCGAGTTAACCGTAGTTTTCTTAGTTGCATTACCATTACTGGCAGTTTTTGTGGGAATTATTATGTTTTTTGCGGTCCCTTTGTTTAAGGGCCTTCAGAAAAAGATTGACCGGATCAACTTGGTTTTCCGTGAGGGATTAACTGGGGTACGTGTCGTCCGAGCATTCAATCAAGATCAATTTGAACAAGATCGTTTTGCTGATGCAAACCATGATTATATGAAAACTGGTATTAAGGTATTTACAATCGTTTCCTTCATGATCCCGGTAATGACTCTTTTGATGAGTGGAACTAATATTGGAATCGTCTGGTATGGAGCTCATTTAATTGCCAACCAAACGATGCAAGTTGGTAATTTGGTAGCCTTTATGACGTATGCTACTCAAATTTTAATGAGTTTTATGATGCTTTCGATGGTCTTCGTAAGTATCCCGAGAGCTTCAGCTTCGGCAGCTCGTATTAATGAAGTATTGAATTCTGAAAATAGTGTTAAAGACCAAGTAAACGTGGAAAACATGGTTGAAGATTCGACTGCTACATTGGCTTATAACAATGTTAAATTCAGATATCCTGGTGCTGAACGTCTTTCAATTGATAACGCTAATTTTGAAGCTAAGGCGGGAGACACCGTTGCTGTAATTGGTGGAACTGGGTCTGGTAAAACTACTTTGATTAGTTTGTTACCACGTTTATTTGATCCCGAATCTGGTTCAATTGAATTGAATGGCGTTGATATTAAAAAGTTAAGCCAATTCAATCTACATGAACAAGTAGCCTTTGCGCAACAAAAAGCAGTTCTTTTTAAGGGTACGATTCGTGAAAATATGCGTTATGGGAATGAAAATGCTACTGATGAAGAAATTTGGCATGCTTTAGAAGTAGCACAGTCGACAGAATTTATTAAACGTGATGGCGATGGACTAGATACTTTTGTTGAACAGAATGGGGATAATTTCTCAGGTGGACAAAAGCAACGTTTGTCAATTGCTAGAACGTTAGTTAAAAAAGCTAAGGTATATGTTTTTGATGATTCGTTTTCAGCCCTTGATTTTAAGACAGATGCTAATTTAAGAAAAGCTCTTCGGGAAGATCCTGAAATTCAAAAGAGTATTGTTATTATCGTTGCTCAACGAATTGCCACGGTTGCTGATGCAGATTTAATTCTAGTATTAGAAAATGGAAAAGTGGTTGGGCAAGGAACGCATGCAGAATTAAAACAAACAAATAAAACTTATCGAGAAATTATCGAATCACAAATTAAGGAAGGAGATCAAACAAATGGCTAAAGCAAATAATGCAGCACGACCACAAAATGGGCCTCGGCCTGGCGGACATGGCGGTCCCCGTGGTGTAATCGAAAAGCCCAAGAATTTTTGGAAATCAGCTGGTCGATTGGTAAAATATCTTTCGCCTTGGATGTTTGGTTTCATCGTTGTCCTTATTTTTGCGGCAATTTCTACCATTCTTCAAATTCGAGCACCTAAAATTTTGGGTGAAGCTACGACTGAAATTTTTAAAGGGGTAATGAAGGGTGCAGCTCAGATGAAGATGGGAGTACCAGTGCATAAATTTCCTATTGATTTTACCAAGATTGTCGAAATCTTAACGTCAGTGGGACTATTGTATGTCCTTTCAGCTGCGTTTAGTTTTGTTCAACAAGTGGTAATGACGCGCGTTTCTCAAAAAGCCGTTGCACAACTTCGAGCAGATTTCAAAAATAAGATGCAAAAATTACCGATTTCTTACTATGATACCCATTCAAATGGGGATATCATGAGTCGGATGACCAATGATATGGATAATATTAGTTCAACTTTACAACAAAGTTTGACTCAATTAGTAACTAGTTTCTTCCAATTTGTCGGGGTATTGTACATGATGCTAACAATTAGTTGGAAACTAACCCTACTTGCTGTTGCAACGGTGCCACTGAGTTTGATTGTCGTTGCGGTTGTCGCACCTAAATCACAAAGATTTTTTAAATCTCAACAAAAACACCTTGGTTTAATGAATAATCAGGTTGAAGAAACGTATGCGGGACATACAGTAATCAAGACTTTTAATCATGAACAAGATGCAATTGAAGATTTTGAAAAAGAAAACGTTAAGTATTATAAGTCAGCTTGGAAAGCGCAATTTATCAGTGGATTGATTATGCCATTGATGAACTTCGTCAAAAATATTGGTTACTTAATGGTTGCTGTAATTGGTGGTGTACAAGTTGCCCACGGAAATCTTTCCTTAGGTAACGTCCAAGCGTTCCTCCAATACACCCAACAGTTCTCACAACCGATTACTCAAATTGCAAATATTGCTAATACACTTCAAATGACCATGGCTTCCGCAGAACGAGTTTTTGAAGTGCTAGATGAACCAGAGATGGAAGATCTTCACACAGATGTAGCGGATGTTAAGACAGATGCTAAGATGATTTTTGACGATGTGGACTTCCGTTATGTTCCTGATAAACCATTGATTCGAAACTTTAATTTGCGGGTTGAGCCCGGAGAAATGGTTGCGATCGTTGGTCCAACTGGAGCTGGTAAAACGACGATTATTAATTTAATTGAACGTTTCTACGATGTTAATTCAGGGACGGTTTACCTTGACGGGAAGGATACTCGTAATATGGAACGGACGGAATTACGTTCTAAAATTGCGATGGTTCTTCAGGATACTTGGCTTTTTACCGGAACTATTCGAGAAAACATCAAGTATGGTCGTGAAGGGGCAACGGATGAAGAATTATATAACGCGGCTAAGGCAGCCCATGCTGATTCATTTATTCGGCAGTTACCAGATGGGTATGACACCATTTTAAACGAAGCAGCTTCTAATATTTCACAAGGTCAACGTCAATTGCTAACAATTGCACGAGCTTTCTTAGCTGATCCTGAAATTTTAATTTTAGATGAAGCTACGAGTTCGGTTGATACGCGTACAGAAGTGTTGATTCAAAAAGCTATGAATAATTTATTGAGCAACCGTACAAGTTTCGTGGTTGCACATCGACTTTCTACTATTCGCAATGCTCAAAATATTGTGGTAGTTAATAACGGTCAAATCGTTGAAACTGGAAATCACGATAATTTAATGAGCCAAAATGGTTTCTACGCTGACTTGTATAATTCACAATTTGCAAGTGGTGAAGTAATTTAATTTTTAATGGGTTATTCTTCGTTTGAAACAAAACGGAGAATAACCCATTTTTTGTTATATAATGCTATTGGAATTTAGGAAACGGACGGTAGGAATAAAAATGGTATTTACTGATACAGAAAATTTAATTCAAGCGATGTTGGAGCAACAGATAATTCCTGGAGCAGACTATACTTTTATTCATCATGGAAGGTTAGTTCATGAGGTAACCACAGGCTATAGCAGCGTAGTACCGGTTAAACGGCGCTTAGCGCAAGGTGAGTATTTTGATGTAGCTTCTTTAACCAAAGTTATGGGGACGGTTCCTTTGACGCTCTGGTTAGAACAACAGGGAAGGATTAATTTAGAAGCCCCAGTGAGCCAATACCTTCCCCAAATTAAAGATGCAAGAGTTACGTTACGTCATTTGTTGACGCATACTTCGGGGGCTACGGCTTGGATTGATCAGCGGGATGAATTAAATGCGAGTGAATTACGGGAAGCTATCTACAATAATTTAACTTTTGGAGCTGATTTTAATCAAAAAGTTGTTTATAACGATTATAATTTCCTATTGCTGGGCTTTATAATTGAACGGGTATTACATATGCCGGTTCAAGTAGCAATTCAGAAATATGTGTTGCAGCCTTGGGGATTAGAAGCCAGTAGCTTCACCCCTGATCCTCATCAAGCTATTCCAACGCAAGTCCGCAATGGCATCTTAACTAAGGGACAGGTACATGATCCTAAGGCCGCTTCGTTAGGCTTGCATGCTGGTTCAGCAGGACTATTTTCTACCAAACATGATGTGGTTAAATTTACCCTGAAAATGTTAGCAAATGAAAATGAACTTTTGGATGAAACAACCATGCGTCAATTCGAAGATAATCAAACGACTAATTCTAAATTACTCCGTTCATGGGGCTGGGCGTTTGTTACTAGAAAACCACATCAAGTTCTACTCAGACATAGCGGTTTCACTGGAACATTTATTTTATTGGATCGTTTAACACAAAATGGATTGGTATTCTTATCTAATCGGGTTCACCCGCAACCTAATTTGGAATTTTTAGAATATCGACAAAAAATTTATCAAACTTTTGCCAAAGAAGATTTTTAAAAATGTAACTTAAAGAACAATTGATGATGTGGTATTCTTAGGTAATGAGTAGATGAAAGGGGTTTTATAGAGTATGAGTGAACCATTATTTTTAAATCCAGTATTCCATGAAAAAATTTGGGGAGGGGACCATTTAAGAACTGAATTTGGTTATGATATTCCAAGTGACCACACGGGAGAATGTTGGGCAATTTCAGCTCATCCACATGGCCCAGCCACCATTGCTAACGGAGAATTTAAAGGTATTACGTTAGACAAACTATGGGAAAGTCACCGAGAACAATTTGGAAATGCCAAGGGGGAAGTCTTTCCACTCTTAACTAAGATCTTAGATGCGAATGACGATTTATCTGTTCAAGTTCATCCAGATGATGCCTATGCAGCTGAGCATGAACATGAATTGGGTAAAACTGAATGTTGGTATATCATCTCGGCCGAACCAGGAGCTGAATTATACTACGGTCATAACGCTAAAACACATGAAGAATTGGCAGATTGGATTAATAATGGTCAATGGGACAAATTATTCCGCAAAGTGCCAGTTAAAGCCGGTGAATTTTATTATGTGCCTAGTGGTACAATTCATGCTTTAGGTAAGGGAATTATGGTTCTTGAAACTCAACAAAGCAGTGATACAACATACCGCTTGTATGATTTTGATCGGGTAGATAAAACCACTGGTGAAAAACGTGAACTTCATCTTCAACAATCAATTGATGTAACTAACGTACCTCATGAAGATCCTAAACTTAACATTACTACTGACAAAGTAGGCGACGCTGAGGTAACTACATTTGTTAAAGCTCCAATTTCAAAGTATTTCTCAGTGAGAAAAGTTTCTTTGAAAGATGGCGAAGTTAGCTTTAAGCGTGAAGGTTTGTACACCTTAGTTTCAGTATTAGATGGAGAAGGGAACATTACTGTTGATGGAAAAACATATACTCTTGTTAAAGGTCAACACTTTGTTCTTCCTAACCCAGTCAAAGAATGGAGCTATAGTGGAAAACTTGAATTAATTGTTAGTGAACCTGGTGAAGCATAAAAAAGAGTATCTAAGAAAAAATTTTTTCTTAGATACTCTTTTTAGTCTTAGAAAGTTGGTTCAATAGTAAGTTCTTTTTGAGGAGTTAAATCAGCATCAGGATATTTACGACTAAGAGCAGTTAAAATTATACGCTTAGCTAATTCACCATTACGAGTTAGGATTGGACCATGGAAATAAGAGCCATAAACGTTTTTATAAATGACTCCTTCTGATTGATCTTCACCGTTGTTACCATGGCCAGACTGAACTTCCCCTAAAGGACGTTCTCCCTTACCAAGGAAAGTTTTCCCGTTGTGATTTTCAAAACCATGGTAAATTTCTCCAGTTTCAGCATTTTTGATAACAATATCGCCAATGAAGCGATTATCGTCTTGACTTAATGTGTAGTGATCTAAAGCATCAATCCCTTTAATTTTCTCACCATTCGCACCAACGTAGTAATGACCTAGAAGTTGATAACCACCGCAGATGGCAAGTAGTGGACCGCCATCTTCAATATAATCAGTTAGATCTTCTTTTTTGTGTTGAATATCCTTGGAAACGATGGTTTGTTCATAGTCTTGACCACCGCCGAAAAAGACGATATCCCAGTCTTTAGGATTAAATTGATCATCGAGACTAACAATGTCAATATCTAAATCTGTATCCATTTTTTTAGCATAATATTTTAAAGCTAGTAAATTACCGTTGTCACCATAGGTATTCAATAGGTCACCATAAAGATGAGCCACGTTTAGATTATATTTCATATTAAATCCCCTCTTTGATGTAACCTTCTGTAGCTAATTGTTTACGTAATTGAAGCATGGCAGTGTAAGTTGCAAATACGTAAACACGCTTGGTAGGTAAATTTTTAATATTTGAAACAGCATCTTTTAAATTATCATAGGTCCAAAGTTGATTATCCTCAACTCCAGCTACCTTAAGACGGAAAGTGATGTCTTTGTAACGTTCGCCACCCGTCATGTATTGTTGAATTGGCATTTGCGTTAATTTTTCAAAATTTCCATCCCAAATCCAACTTGTATCAATCCCATCAGCATAGTTAGCATTTAGTAAACCAACAAAAGAAAAAGGTTCGCTTTCAGTTCCAACCATATCAATTACTTGGTTTAAACCAACAGGATTTTTAACTAGCACGATGGTAATTTCTTTACCATCTACATTGATTTGTTCTTGTCGTCCAAAAACCCGCTCATCGGGGTCATTTAAAGCCTTTTGAATACTAGAAGTAGGTACTCCCATAAATTTACCGACCGAATAGGCGGCCAGTGCATTATAGACATTGTAAAGTCCCCCGATGTGAAGGGTGAAGTTGGAAGCATCAATGAAAAATTTAGATAAATTGGGAGTAAGCTTGGTAATCTGGGTAAGTTGATAAGTTAATTCGGGACGTTCCCAGCCGCAATTAGGGCAATAATACTTACCTTGATTGCTATAACTAATAAATTTATAGTGAATAATATGTTCGCAGCGAGGACAAACCACGCCATCAGTATTCGGATCTGCCTTCATCTCACCGTCGGGTTGATTGTTAAAACCATAGTAGACAACAGGATTAGGAAGGTCAACCGAATTGAAAATCGGCATGTCGCCATTAGCGATAATGGTAGCTTCCGGAGCTAATTTAACCCCATCTAATATTTTTCGATAGGTTGTGTAAATTTCGCCATAGCGATCCATTTGATCTCTAAATATATTAGTAAAAACGAAGGCTAAGGGTTTGATATATTGTGTTACCTTAATGACGTTAGCTTCGTCTACTTCTAAAATAGCAATATTTTTGCCTTTTTTAGATTTATGGTCAGTTAAGAAAGTGGTGACAATCCCTTGTTCCATGTTCGAACCAGTTGGATTAGTAAGAACATGATCAAACTTTTGACGAAGAACTTTAACGGTTAAAGCAGTGGTAAGGGTCTTACCATTGGTACCAGTGATTACGATCACATCGTAGTCCTTACCAAGATCTTTTAGAATGGTTGGATCAATCTTAGTAGTTATTTTGCCTGGTAGTGAACTTCCTCCAGAACGAAATGTGTGTAAAAACCAATATGACGATTTACCGGCCATTTTGGCAATTGAACTTTTAAATGACATGTTAAGCCCTCCGAATATCTTTAAAACATCTAAAATAGTATTTTAAGCTGAAATTGATAAAAAAGAAAGTTTCTTATATTAATAAGAGATGAATTTTTATTTTATATCAGCTATACTTAAATTTCGGAGAATAAAATTAGGAGTGGGGCTAGAATGGCACAGTTATTTTTTCATTACGGAGCAATGAATAGTGGTAAGTCAATTGAAATTTTAAAAGTGGCTCATAACTATGAAGAACAAGATAAAAAAGTTATTTTAATGACGAGTGGTATTGATACTAGAACGGCTGTTGGTGAAATTTCCAGCCGGATTGGGTTGCGCCGAGATGCTCTTCCAATTTTTGATGATACGAATATTTTGGAATTGATTACGCAAGCTAGTGCCCAAGAAGATACTGCTTGTATCTTGATTGATGAAGCTCAATTTTTGAAAAAACATCACATTATAGAACTAGCTAAAGTAGTCGATGACTTAGGAATTCCAGTCATGACGTTTGGTTTAAAAAATGATTTCAGAAATGAATTGTTTGAAGGAACTAAATACTTACTTTTATATGCCGATAAAATTGTGGAAATGAAGACAATTTGTTGGTTCTGTAAGCACAAAGCGCTAATGAATTTACGCGTTCATGATGGTAAACCGGTCTATGATGGTGAGCAAGTTCAAATTGGTGGTAATGAGTCTTATTACCCGGTTTGTCGTCGCCATTATTTTCACCCACTGACTGAAGAAGAAATGAGGAATTAATTAAATGGATATTATTGAAAAAGTTCAGGCTGTTGCCGACCGCTATGAAGAATTAAGCGAACTATTAGCTGATCCTGAAGTTTTAGGAGATTCACAACGTTATCAAGAGCTTTCTAAAGAAGAAGGCGAAATCCGTGAAACTGTGGAAAAGTATCGTGAATACCGAAAAACAGTTGATGCTATTGCTGAAAACGAAGAATTACAACGTGAAAAATTAGATCCAGAAATGGATAGTTTAGTTAAAGCTGAATTAGCTGAACTTCGTGAAACTAAAGCTACTTTAGAAGAAGAAATTAAAATTTTAATGTTACCAACTGACCCCAATGATGATAAAAATATCATCATGGAAATTCATGGAGCAGCTGGTGGGGATGAAGCTAGTTTATTTGCTGCTGACCTATACAACATGTATACGCGTTATGCTGAAACCCAAGGATGGAAAGTAGAAGTTGTGGATGAAAATGCTACTGACGTTGGTGGTTTCAAGGAAATCGTATTAATGATTTCTGGTAATAAAGTTTATTCTAAATTGAAGTATGAAAATGGCGCACATCGAGTTCAACGAGTTCCAGTTACTGAATCGGCAGGACGAGTACATACATCTACATCAACCGTAGGAGTAATGCCTGAAGCGGAAGATGTTGATATTGAAATCGATCAAAAAGATATTCGTACGGATGTTTATCGCTCATCTGGTGCTGGTGGACAGCATATTAATAAGACTTCTTCAGCGGTTCGAATGACCCACTTACCAACCGGTATCGTAGTTGCGATGCAAGATGAACGTTCGCAACAACAAAATCGTGAAAAGGCAATGCGCATTTTAAAGGCTCGGGTTTATGACTATTACCAAACGCAAGAAGAAGATGCATATAATGCAGAACGTAAAAGCGCTGTTGGTACCGGAGATCGTTCCGAACGTATAAGAACTTACAACTTCCCTCAAAATCGGGTTACCGATCATCGGATTGGTCTTACTTTGAACAAGTTAGATCGAGTTATGAATGGTGAATTAGATGATATCATCGATGCTCTTATTCTCGATGATCAAGCCAAGAAAGTGGAACAACTTCGTAATGAATAATATTCCAACTTATTTTGAAGCCCTGAGATGGGCTTCTTTGTTTATCCGAAAAAACCAAGGAGACGAGAATGCTCCAGAATTGATCTTGATGGATACAATGGAGTGGTCAAGAACCGAATTAATCATGCATTACCGTGAAAAACTTTTTCCCGAACAGTGGGAGAAATTTCAAACCGCTGTGAAAAGAGTTGCCAAGGGAGAGCCTGTACAATACGTAACGAATAAGGCTACTTTTTTTGGACGTGAATTTTACGTTGACAAACGGGTGTTAATTCCACGGGTTGAAACGGAAGAGTTAGTCGAAACGATTCTAAGTAAAACTAAGCGCAGTCGACAGAGACTTCGAGTTTTAGATATTGGGACGGGGAGTGGTGATATAGCGATTACGCTTAAATTGGAGCGTCCAGAATGGTTAGTCACGGCGGTTGATATCTCTAAAGATGCTTTAACAGTGGCTCAACGGAATGCTGAAAGTCATGAAGCTATCGTTGATTTCAGGCTAGGGTCATTGTTTGAACCTGTCCAAGGGGAACGTTTTGATTTAATTATCAGCAATCCGCCCTATATTGCGGATAATGAAAAGCATGAAATGGATCAATCAGTGATTGACTTTGAGCCTCATCAAGCCTTATTTGCTGACGATCACGGATTATTTTGGTATAAAAGAATTGCAGATCAATTGGATCAATATTTAGTCGAACACGGAGAATTGGGTTGCGAAATTGGTTATCGTCAAGGTACGGACCTAAAAAAGTATTTCTTAGAAAAGAAGTATATTGACCAAGCGGAAGTTATAAAAGATATTAGTCAACACGATCGAATTCTTTGGGTTAAAAAGAAATAGGTGATAAAAATGAGTAAATTATTTAGTTCTGATGAAATACAAGTAGCGGCTCAAGCCATCAAAGCTGGTGAATTAGTATCTTTCCCAACCGAAACAGTTTATGGACTGGGTGCGGATGCAACTAATCCAGAGGCAGTAAAAAAAGTTTATGCTGCTAAAGGCCGTCCTTCGGATAATCCGCTAATTGTCCATGTTGCGGACCAAACAGAAGTTGCAAAGTTTGCTAATATTGACGACAAAAGCAAAAAATTAATGGATCAATTTTGGCCAGGACCACTAACCATTATCTTACCAATTAAAAAGGGAGCTTTAAATTCGATTGTTACAGGTGGATTAGATACAGCTGCTTTTCGTAATCCGGCTACTCAAGTAACAATTGATTTAATTCGTGCAGCTGGAGTTCCATTGGTGGGCCCATCCGCTAATACATCAGGGAAACCTAGCCCCACTAAACCGGAGCATGTGTTGCATGATTTGGACGGAAAAATTGCTGGAGTTCTAGATGATGGGGAAACTACCATCGGTGTTGAATCAACGGTTTTAGATATGTCAAGTACAACGCCAAGTATCTTGCGGCCAGGGGCCATTACAGAACAAGCATTGGCACCCTTAATAGGTGAGGTCCAGACCGACCATCATAAAGTCGGAAAAGATGAAGTTCCTAAGGCGCCTGGAATGAAATACAAACACTATGCTCCGAATGCCCAAGTATACATAGTGTCTGATCAGGATTGGGACGGTGTCGTAGCTTGGCTCCAAAAGCATACTGATCAAACTATTGGAATTATGGCCACAAATGAAATTTTCGAGACCAAAAAATTAGGAGAATTCGACCAAGTTCGATACATTTCCTTAGGGGTAGATTCTAAGACGGCTAGTCGAGAACTATTCGATGGATTACGAACCTTTGATGCTGATTCAGCAATAAAAACCATTTTTGCTCAAGGATTTGATAGAATAGGGATTGGCGAGGCATACATGAATCGTCTCCAAAAATCTGCAGGTAACACATACTTTAGTGACATCGATTAGGGGGAATTGGTCAATGAATTATACAAAACAAGATCCAGAATTATGGTCAGCAATTGAACGTGAAGAAAAGCGTCAGCAACATAATATTGAATTAATTGCTTCGGAAAATATTGTATCTGATAGCGTACGCAAGGCCCAAGGTAGTGTACTTACTAATAAGTATGCCGAAGGTTATCCTGGCAAACGTTACTATGGTGGGTGTGAATTTATTGACCAAGTTGAACAATTAGCAATTGATCGGGCAAAAGCCATCTTTAATGCGGAATATGTAAATGTTCAACCCCATTCTGGTTCCCAAGCGAATGCTGCGGCTTATGCCGCGTTTATTAAACCTGGGGATAAAATTTTAGGGATGGACCTTAATGCTGGTGGACATTTAACACACGGTGCTAAAGTAAGCTTTAGTGGAACTTTTTATCAATCAGTGAGTTATGGGGTTGATCCTCAAACTGAAAAATTAGATTACGATGAAATTCGTCGTATTGCTTTAAAGGAACAGCCACAAATTATTGTTGCGGGAGCTTCGGCCTATAGTCGATTTATTGATTGGAATAAATTCCGCGAAATTGCTGATGAAGTCGGGGCTTATCTGATGGTAGATATGGCCCATATTGCTGGTCTGGTAGCAGCTGGTCTGCATCCTTCACCAGTTGGCATTGCTGATGTGGTTACAACTACGACACATAAGACCCTCCGAGGTCCCCGTGGTGGCATGATTCTTTCGCAGGAAAAATATGCCAAGCAACTTAATTTTGCGGTATTTCCTCAAAATCAAGGTGGTCCATTAGAACATGTTATTGCTGCGAAGGCCGTTGCCTTTGGTGAAGCATTGCAACCAGAATTTAAGACTTATCAAGAACAAGTTTTAAAAAATGCGAAAGCAATGGCTGAAATCTTTGAAAATGATACGATTTTGCACGTAGTAACGGGGGGGACCGATAATCATCTGATGACAGTAGATTTAACTGGGACCCAATTAAATGGTAAGGAAGTACAGAATCTGTTAGATGGCGTCTTCATTACTACTAATAAAGAAGCTATTCCAGAAGAAAAATTAAGCCCATTTAAAACCTCAGGAATTCGAATTGGAACGCCAGCTATTACGACACGAGGATTTAAAGAAGACGACTGTCGTGAAGTTGCTAATTTGATAATTCGAGCAATCAAAAATGCGGATAATGAAACAGTTTTAGAAGAAATTAAGCGAGATGTGTTCAAACTAACTGAAAAGTACCCTATTGATTAAATTAGTCCTAGTTTTTTTATGTTTTTTTAGCTACAATTGATAAGGAATTTGAAAGGAGCGAGTTTAGTCATGGGTAAGTTTGAGGTTCTCGATCATCCGTTAATTCAACATAAGTTAACTTTGATTAGAGATAAACACTGTAGTACAAAAGAATTTAGAGAAATCGTCAATGAAATCTCAACATTAATGGCATATGAAGTATCACGAGATATGCCACTGATGGATGTTGAAATTGAAACACCAATTGGTAAATCAATTCAAAAACAGATTTCAGGTAAAAAAGTGGCGATTGTTCCAATTCTACGTGCTGGTTTAGGTATGGTTGATGGAATGGCCGAGTTATTACCAGTTGCTCGTATTGGTCACATCGGAATGTATCGTGACGAAGAAACATTAAAGCCAACTGAATACTTTGTAAAATTACCAAGTGATATCAGTGAACGTCAAGTATTCGTTGTTGATCCAATGCTTGCTACTGGTGGATCAGCCATTATGGCTGTGGATGCATTGAAAAAACGTGGTGCTAAAGACATCCGTTTCTGTAGCTTAGTAGCTGCTCCTGAAGGGGTTAAAGCATTACAAGAAGCTCATCCAGACATCGATATTTACACAGCTGCTCTAGATGAAAAGCTTAATGAAGATGGTTACATCGTCCCAGGATTAGGGGATGCTGGTGATCGCTTATTCGGTACAAAATAAATCTTTAAAAAGAAGGCCATTGGCCTTCTTTTTTTGTATGTTATTAGTATTAAAACGAACTAAGCTTTATTATTAGTAATATAGTAAAAATTCGGGGGAATCAGCATGGCTTATATCGAAGTAAAAAACGAGTCAAAAGTGTACCAAATGGGTGAAACAAAAATTTTTGCTAATCGAGATGTTAATTTTGAAGTTGAAGAAGGTAAAGTAACGGTGATTTTAGGGCCTAGTGGCGCAGGAAAATCAACCGTATTAAATATGTTAGGTGGTATGGATAGCCCTACTAGTGGTCAAATTATGATTGATAATATGGATATTGCGACATTTAACGATCGCCAATTAACTAATTATCGACGCCATGATGTAGGATTCGTATTTCAGTTTTATAATTTAATTCCAAATCTATCCACATTGGAAAATGTTGAATTAGCTACTTCCTTAGTTAAGGATGGACAAGCGCCCGAGGAAGTTTTAAAAGCAGTTGGATTACAAGAAAGAATGGATAATTTTCCTTCCCAGCTTTCTGGTGGTGAACAGCAGCGTCTAGCTATTGCTCGTGCGTTGGCTAAGAATCCTAAGTTACTTTTATGTGATGAACCGACGGGAGCTTTGGATTATCAAACAGGAAAACAAGTTTTGCAATTATTAAGTGATGCTAGTCGTAAATTTCATAAAACGGTAATCATTATTACTCACAACTCTGAAATTGCTCAAATGGCTGATCGGGTAATTCAGATTAACGACGCCCGAGTGCGAGCGGTAAAAGATAATGCTAATCCAGTTCCAGTTAAAGACATTGTTTGGTAGGGTGAGCTAATGAATAAACTATTAATGCGAGATATTAGGGGATCGTTAGGACGATTTACCGCAATCGTCCTAATTATTATGTTAGGTGTACTATTATTCGTTGGAGTGAAAGCAACTGGGCCTGCTTTGAACCATTCCATGCAATCAGAGGTCGTTAAACATCATTTGAGCGATGTGCAGGTATTTTCGGATAAGGGATTTACCCGAAAGGATATCAAAGCTGTAGAGCGCGTTCAAGGAGCTAAAGCGGAGAGTATTAAATTTAAATATGTGATTGGTGGAAAAACACGTGATGCGATTGCACTATACGGTTTGAAAGATCCAGCTAGACAAAATCAAGTTATTTTAAAAAGTGGACGTCTGCCCCAAAAAAATAATGAAATTTTATTAGATAAACAAGCGCAAATTAAGGATGGGTATCGAATTGGTGACCAGTTTACTTTTGCAAAATCAGCTAATCTTAAAGTCAATAGATATAAAATTGTGGGTTTTGCTGATTCACCCCTGTACATCGACGATTCTACTAGAGGATCAGCCAATGTTGGTAGTGGTCAAGTTCAGTATTTCGCTTATATTAAAGACCAAGCAATCAATTTGCCTGTCGCAACAGCGATAAATATTAGTTTTGCTAAGCTTCAACATCAAGATGTTTTCTCAGGAAAGTATCAAGGAACTATCAAAGCTAAAGTAAAACTTTTGCAGAAACAATTGGATAAACGAAAAAACGAGCGAAGGAATGAAATTGTTGCAAAACCTTTAAATCAGCTTAATAGAGCTCAGGAGAAATTAAATCAAGCTAAGCAAAAAATAGTTCAAGCTAAAGCACAATTGAAAAAGCAATCTGGAGGAAAGGTAACCACTACTTCAGAGCTTGATAAACAAGAGCAACAATTAGCGGAAACGCAAGTTAATTTGAAACGGCAGCGAAAAAAGGTTGAAAAGATAAAAGTTCCAAGTTACACATGGCAAACTCGTGAAGATTTACCTGGATTCACTGGCTATGGAGATAGTTCTGACCGGATCGCCGCAATTGCGAATGTCTTTCCAGTGTTCTTTTTTCTGTTAGCTGCGTTAATTACCTTCACTACTATTACTCGGATGGTAGAAGAGGCCCGTGGACAAATTGGAACATTGAAAGCTTTAGGATTTTCTAGGAGTGCGATTGCCTACGAATATACCATGTATGCTTTTTTGGCTGGAATTTTAGGAGTAATCGTGGGTTCATTTTTAGGTAACCAATTATTGCCACGTTTTGTCGTATCAATGTATACAAAGTATGTAATTGGTCAACCGGTCATTGAATATGATTGGGCTTCAATTGCAATTGCTGTGGTTTTGGCAATGATTGCCACAGTTGGAGCGGCCTTATTGGTAGTAATCAAGGAAACAAAAGCAGTTCCAGCCGAGTTACTACGGCCTAAATCTCCAAAGAAAGCTAAGAAAATTTTGCTAGAAAATATTAGTTTTATTTGGAAACGTCTAAATTTTAATCAGAAAATTAGTTATCGTAACCTATTTAGATTTAAGCTGAGAGGCTTAATGACGATTTTGGGGATCGCGGGTGGAACAGCTCTTATTTTGACAGGGTTCGGCATTGCCAACTCCATTTCAGCAACTGGAGATCTTCAATTTAATCAAATTATTAAATATGATGCTGTAGTTCAAGCTAAAAAAGCCAACCAATTAGAATCGGTTCGGCAGACAATTGCTAGGGGAAAGAATTATCAGCAAAGCCTTGCGACCCATACGGAAACTTTTAAAGCAACTAAGCACGGTAAAACCGTGGATGATATCAATATGGACATTCCTCAAAATAAGCACCAATTTGAAAAATTTGTAACTTTAAGGGACTATCAGAACCAACACCCATTGCATTTGCAAAAGCAGGGGGTAATTATTTCAGAAAAACTTGCCACTGCCTTAAAAGTTAGAAAAGGAAGTACAATTTCTATAGAAAATGAAAAGCAAACTAAAAAAGAAGTTAAGGTGATTGGTGTAACCCAGAATTATGTTGGAAACTTTATGTATGGATCTACTTCTTTTTATAGGAAAACTATGAAAAAAGAACCTACGATGCAAACTTTAATGGTTCAATTACATCAAACTTCTAAAAAGAATCAACAAAAATTAAGCAAGCAATGGATTAAAGCTAATGCTGATATTTTAGGTGTGAGTTTTGTGAGGGATCAAGCTGCAGCAGTTACAAGCATGTCTAAGCAATTAGGACCGGTTGTTTTGATTTTTATTCTCCTATCTGGAGTGTTATCTTTCATTGTTTTATATAACTTGAACAATATTAATATTTCAGAACGTTTGCGAGAATTGTCAACAATTAAAGTACTCGGGTTCTTTGATTCAGAAGTTACAATGTATATTGCTAGGGAAAGTATTATTTTAGCTTTGATTGGAATACTAGCTGGTTTTGGATTAGGAAATATTTTGACAAGTTATGTTATCAAACAAGCTGAGACTAGCATCGTCGTCTTTCCACTAACAATTAAACCAATGGGATACGTGGTAGCAACTGTATTAATGGTCATTTTTAATTTAATAGTTGTTTATATTACGCATCGTCGACTAAGGCAAGTTGATATGGTTGAAGCATTGAAATCAAACGAATAGTTAAGAATTTCAGAGATAAATAAATTTTATTTCTGAAATTCTTTTTGATTTTAAGTAGATAAATTGAACAAATTTCAATTTTTGAAGAACGAACAGGAAGAATATCATAGAAATAAAGCGATTATTCTTTTGTCTTTTGTCCAAAATGGTGGTATCATTTCAAATGTATTTTCAGACGGAAAATACTGTCTTTTGTTCAAGTTTATGACTTAGATTATTGTCAATTTTTGGCTTTGGTTTAGGTACACTTAGGTAGAAAAGAGGTGATATTCTGTGAGTGGTGAATCAATTTCAACTTTTCAGTTTCTTGGTTTGACATTTAATACGACTAACTTAATTTCAGGTTTAGTAAGTGCACTAATTGTTTTTTGTGTAGTGTTTGCTTTATCTCGTAATTTGAAGTTAAAGCCGACTGGTAAGCAAAATATTTTGGAGTGGATCGTTGATTTTACCAATGGTATCCTCCGCGATTCAGTGGATGAAGAGGAAGAAAAGAATTTTGGTCTATATGCTTTCACATTATTCCTATTTATTTTTGTTTCTAACCAAATCGGTCTATTCCTGCAAATCGCATGGAATGATGTTTCGTATCTAAGAAGCCCAACAGCTGATCCGATTGTCACTTTAACATTGTCGTTGATCACAATGATGTTAGCGCACTATTCAGGTGTTGCAAAATTTGGCTTTAAAAAATATTTTGAAAAAACATATTTATCGCCATTTAAAGTTTGGTTACCGATTGGTGTTTTTACAGAATTCATTGATTTCTTGACCCTTGGGCTACGTATCTACGGTGTTATTTTTGCCGGCGAAATGCTTCTTAAGATGATCGGAGGAATTGCATTCTCGGGTGGCATCGTCAATATGATTGTCGCCATCCCACTTGCCTTGATTTGGCAAGGATTTTCCGTATTTTTGGGAAGTATTCAGGCGTTCGTGTTTGTAACACTAACATCCGTTTACATTTCTCATAAGGTCGAAGACGAATAATAATATATTTTTAGGTAGGAGGAACAACTATTATGGGTGCTATTGCAGCTGGAATTGCTATGTTTGGAGCCGCTATTGGTGGTGGTATCGGTGACGGTATCGTTGTCGCAAAAATGCTTGAAGGAATGGCTCGTCAACCTGAATTATCAGGACAATTAAGAACAACAATGTTTATCGGTGTTGGTTTGGTTGAAGCTATGCCTATCCTTGCCTTCGTTATTTCACTTCTTGTAATGAATAAGTAGGCATGATAAATTAAACAATTTATCGGAGAAGGAGGTGTCAATAGATGTTTTCGCACATTATAGTAGGGGCGGCACATGGAAGTACTTTGTACGTTGGTGATATGTTGTTTTATGCCATCTTGTTTATTGTATTAATGGCTTTAATTGCAAAATTTGCGTGGGGTCCAGTTAATGCAATGTTGAAGGAACGTGCTGATCGTATCTCTAACGACATTGACTCAGCTGAACAGTCTCGAATCGAGGCTGAAAAGCTTGCTAAACAACGTAAAGAAGCATTAGATAATTCTCATGCTGAAGCTACTTCTATCATTAACAACGCTAAAGATAGTGGTGCAAAAGAACGAGAATTGATTATTGGAAATGCTCAAAATGAAGCTAAGTCTCTAAAGGACAAGGCTAAACAAGATATTGAACAAGAACGTGCTGACGCACTTAAAAGTGCACAAGACGATATTGCGTCATTATCTATTGAGATTGCTTCCAAAGTTATCAAAAAAGAACTTGATGAAAACAGTCAAAAGGATTTGATTGATTCATACATCGAAGGTTTGGGTGATAGCAAATGAGTTTAGATAAAACAACAATTGCTAAGCGTTATTCAAAAGCCCTCTTTGAAATTGTTTCTGAAAAAGGACAACGCGATGAAACACGTGCTGAACTAAATCAGATTCAACAAGTTTTTAATGATAATGAAGGATTAGGCAAAATTTTAACTGACAAAGGTTTGGAGCAAAATCAAAAGCTTGAAATTCTCAATATTTTGACTAAAGATGCTTCAAATTACGTTGGAAATCTCATCAAAATGACTTTTGATTATGGTCGTATGGACTATTTGATAGCGATTATTGATGAGTTTAACAACTTGTGTGACGCTGATGAAAAAATCGTTCGAGCAAAAGTTGTTTCTGCTATCCCATTAAGTGATCAACAACTTGATAAAATGGCAGAACAATTCGCTAAACGTTTAAAAGTTAGTGAAGTTGTCTTAGATAGTGAAGTTGATGATTCAATCATCGGTGGAGCTATCATCAAAACAGATAGTTTGATCTACGATGGTAGTATTCAGACTCAAATTAATCAAATTAGACAGCGCCTAATAGGTTAGCTCGATATTTGTAAAGAGGTGAAACTTTTATGAGCATTAAGGCTGAGGAAATCAGTGCTCTAATCAAACAGCAATTAGAAAACTACCAAGCTGAGCTTAATGTCGAAGAAACTGGTACCGTTACATATGTTGGTGATGGTATTGCTCGTGCTCATGGCTTAAATAATGCTCTTTCTGGTGAACTTCTAGAATTCTCTAACGGTGTTTTCGGTATGGTTCAAAACCTTGAATCAAACGATGTTGGTATTGTTATCATGGGTAACTATGATGGTATCCACGAAGGAGACGTAGTTAAGAGAACTGGTCGTATCATGGAAGTTCCAGTTGGAGATGCCTTAATTGGTCGAGTTGTTAACCCATTGGGTGAACCACTTGATGGCAAGGGAGCAATCCAAACCACCAAAACCCGTCCGGTAGAAAATAAGGCACCTGGTGTTATGCAACGTAAATCAGTTGAGCAACCACTTCAAACAGGTATTAAAGCCATTGATGCTTTAGTTCCAATTGGTCGTGGACAACGTGAATTGATTATCGGTGACCGTAAGACAGGTAAGACTACAATCGCTATCGATACAATCTTGAATCAAAAAGATCAAGATATGATTTGTATCTATGTTGCAATCGGACAAAAGGAATCAACTGTTCGTACACAAGTAGAAACATTGAGACGTTACGGTGCGATGGACTATACAATCGTTGTTAGTGCTGGTCCTTCTGAACCAGCTCCAATGTTATATCTTGCTCCTTATGCCGGAGCAGCAATGGGTGAAGAATTCATGTACAACGGCAAACATGTTTTGATCGTATACGATGATCTATCAAAACAAGCTGATGCTTACCGTGAACTCTCATTAATTCTTCGCCGTCCGCCTGGGCGTGAAGCTTACCCTGGTGATATCTTCTATACTCACTCACGTTTGCTTGAACGTGCAGCTAAGTTGAGTGATGATTTGGGTGGAGGTTCAATGACTGCTTTGCCTTTCGTTGAAACTAAAGCTGGCGATGTTTCAGCTTATATCCCAACTAACGTTATTTCAATCACTGATGGACAAGTGTTCCTTGATGGTGATTACTTTAACTCAGGAACTCGTCCAGCTATTGATGCTGGTACTTCTGTTTCTCGTGTTGGTGGGGATGCCCAGATTAAGGCGATGAAGAAGGTTGCCGGAACTCTTCGTTTGGATTTAGCTTCATATCGTGAATTGGAATCATTTGCTCAATTTGGTTCAGATTTGGATAAAGCTACTCAAGCTAAGTTGGCTCGTGGTCGTCGGACTGTTGAAGTTCTAAAACAACCACTTCATCAACCACTTTCCGTTGAAAACCAAGTTATGATTCTTTATGCATTAACTCATGGTTTCTTGGACAATGTTCCTGTCGATGATATTCAACGTTTCCAAGATGAACTCTTTGACTATATTGCAAGTAACAATAAGGAGCTCACAGACGAAATCCGTGAAACTAAGCAACTTCCTGATACGGATAAGATGGATGCAGCAATTAAATCATTTGCTGAACATTTTCAACCTACAAAGGAAGCTAAATAAGGATATCAGCTAACGAGAGGAAAAGTGGTGAGAATTAATGGCAATATCTGAACAAGATGTAAAGCGTCGAATTGATTCGACTAAGAAAACTAGTCAAATTACGACTGCTATGCAAATGGTTTCAACTGCTAAGTTAAGCCAAATTCAGAGACATACAGTTGGATATCAAGTGTATGCACAAAAAGTTGAGAGTATTGTTGCTCACCTTGCTAAATCACATTTAATGAGCGCTAGTGTAGCTGGTAAGGCTAAGTCTGACCAAGCTATCTCGGCTGCTGATTTACTAGCACAACGTCCTGTCAAGAAGACTGGATATTTAATTATCACTTCTGATCGTGGCTTAGTTGGTTCATACAACAGCAGTGTGATTAAGCAAACAAACGATTTTATGCAAAAGCATGGGCATACTGAAGGCGATGCCGTTATTCTCGCGGTAGGTGGCACTGGTTCTGATTTCTATCGAAATCGTAATCATGAAGTTGCTTACGAATACCGCGGTGTTAGCGACGTTCCAACTTTCAATGAAATTCGTGAAATTGTTAAAACTGTTACTAAAATGTACACAGAAGAAAAATTTGATGAATTATACGTATGCTACAACCACTTTGTAAATAGACTTTCAAATAGTTTCCGAGTAACTAAATTACTTCCAATTGGTGGAGATGATTTGGCTAATAACGAAGCTCATGAACAAGTTACTGCTGAGTATGACACTGAACCATCACCAGAAGCATTATTGCAGGAAATTCTTCCTCAATATGCTGAAAGTTTGGTTTATGGTGCTATCTTAGATGCAAAGACTGCAGAACATGCTGCTAGTTCATCAGCGATGCGCTCAGCATCTGATAATGCTAGTGATTTGATTGCAGATTTAGAGCTACAGTATAATCGTGCTAGACAAAGTGCTATTACGACTGAAATCACCGAAATTACTGGTGGTCAAGCTGCACTTGAATAATATTAACGAGAGGAATTAAACGATATGAGTACTGGTAAAGTTGTTCAAGTTATCGGACCAGTTATCGACGTTGAATTTCCCCTTGACGAAGAATTACCAACTATCAATAACGCTTTGAAGATTAAAAAGGCGGATGGTACTGTCCTAGTTTCTGAAGTAACGCTTGAATTAGGTGATGGTGTTGTAAGAACCATCGCTATGGATGGAACAGATGGACTACAACGTGGTCTTGATGTTGAAGATACTGGAGATTCTATTAAAGTACCCGTTGGTAAAGAAACACTTGGTCGTGTTTTCAACGTCTTGGGTGACACTATCGATGGCGGCAAAGAACTTGGCCCCGATATAAAACGCGATCCAATCCATCGTGATCCACCAGATTATGATGAATTGAATCCAAGTACAGAAGTTCTTGAAACAGGTATCAAGGTTATTGACTTACTTGCCCCATATATTCGTGGTGGTAAGATTGGTCTTTTCGGAGGTGCCGGGGTTGGTAAAACCGTTTTGATTCAAGAATTAATCCATAATATTGCACAAGAACATAATGGTATCTCAGTTTTTACTGGTGTTGGTGAAAGAACACGTGAAGGTAATGACTTATACTTCGAAATGAAGGGATCCGGAGTTCTTGAACGTACGGCCATGGTATATGGTCAAATGAACGAGCCGCCTGGGGCTCGTATGCGAGTTGCTCTTACTGGTTTGACAATTGCGGAACATTTCCGTGATGTTGAAGGGCAAGATGTGTTGTTATTTATTGATAACATTTTCCGTTTCACGCAAGCTGGTTCAGAAGTTTCGGCCTTACTTGGTCGTATTCCTTCAGCCGTTGGTTACCAACCAACACTTGCTACAGAAATGGGACAACTTCAAGAACGTATTACATCAACAAAGAAGGGTTCAGTAACATCAATCCAAGCAGTTTATGTTCCTGCTGATGATTATACTGATCCTGCTCCTGCTACAACATTTGCTCATTTGGATGCAACTACTAACTTGGAACGTGCATTGACTCAACAAGGTATTTACCCTGCTGTGGATCCTCTTGCATCTACTTCAACTGCGCTTGACCCACAAATTGTTGGTGAAGAACATTATGAAGTAGCTACAGAGGTACAACATGTTCTCCAACGTTATAAGGAATTGCAAGATATCATCTCTATCCTTGGTATGGATGAATTATCTGATGAAGAAAAGACCGTCGTTGCTCGTGCACGTCGTATCCAACTCTTCTTATCTCAAGACTTCAGTGTTGCTGCTCAATTTACTGGCCTTCCAGGTCACTATGTAAAGATTGAAGACACAATTTCTGGATTCAAGGGTATCCTTGATGGTAAGTATGATGATCTTCCTGAAGAAGCATTCCGTTTGGTTGGATCAATTGATGATGTAGTTGAAAAGGCTAAAAAAATAAGTGCTACAGAAGATTAGGAGGGATCTAATTGGCTGAAAATTCAGTATTAACAGTTAGTATTGTTACTCCTGATGGTCAAGTCTATGATGATGACCAAGTTACCATGTTGGTAGTTAATACCAAAGAAGGTGAATTAGGTATCTTGCCTAATCACGTTCCTGTAATTGCTGCTCTTGCGATTGATGAAGTGCGGGTAAAACACAGTCAAGAGGAAGACGTTATTGCAGTAAATGGTGGATTTGTTGAATTTTCTGAGAATACTGCAACTATTGTTGCAGATACCGCTGAAAATCAATCTGATATCGACGTAGCTCGTGCTGAAAGTGCTAAGAAACGTGCTGAAGCAACGATTCGTAAAGCGCAACAAGCACACGACAATAGTGAATTACGGCGCGCTCAAATTTCACTTCGTCGGGCTATTAACCGAATTAATGTATCAAAACATTAATTTAGTTATTGGTCATAAAAAACGCTCAATTTTGAGCGTTTTTTTTGTGTTTAAAAATGATAAATTTAGCTTAGTTTCTGGTACAATAATACATGTATGAAATTTTGGAGGAAAATTATGTTAGGAATTCAATCTGTAATAACTTTAATTTGTTATCTATTTTTCATCCTGATTTCCTTTTGGAGTATTCAGGCTATTCCATTTCATAAATTTATGGGAAGATATGAGAATCAAGCACGGGTTTTAATCGTATTGCTGTCTGTGGTTATTGGATATACGGTAAGTAGTTTTTTCTTAAATTTAATTACAACGATTGAAAATTTAACATTTTTAGTCAAATAGGGGATTAAACCTAAATGAAGCAAATTTTGTTACTGATTATTCGTGGGTATCAAAAATTTATCTCGCCAATGTTTCCGCCATCTTGTCGATATTATCCAACTTGTTCTAATTATAGCCTCCAAGCCATCAAACGATTTGGTGCCATAAAAGGTGGCTTGATGGGGGTTGCAAGAATTTTAAGGTGTCATCCATTTGTGCGAGGCGGATACGATCCAGTGCCAGATAATTTTTCTTTAAAACGCAATCAAAAAAATAGTAAACCAAGAAATTAGGAGTTAAAATGTCTAGAAGAGAGAAAAAGTTCGAAATCGAAATTAAAGAAGTTAAAGAAAATGATTCAGTTATCAATGAGGTTTATATCAACAGACAGTTAGTTGGTCAAATTTCTCAAGTAAATGATAAGAATTTTACAGCTTCTAACCAAAGTGGAGAAATGCGTGTAAAATCTATGGATGAAGGAATTCAATGGATTGTAGCTGAATTTAACCTACATTCTCTATAGAAAGGAGCTACCTCGATGGAAAGAATGAATTCTAGGGTTGCTCGAAAGGATGATAGTTCCCGGATTGACTATGGAATTATTTTTCCAGTGCTAATGCTAGCAATTATCGGGCTGGCGTCCATCTACGTAGCTGCGACACATGATACTAGTGCTACAAGCATCTTACGACAGGTTGTTTCTCAGTTAGTTTGGTACGTATTGGGTATCGTAATTGTCACTGTCATAATGCAATTTGATTCGAAACAATTGTGGAAACTAGCACCAATTGTGTATGGAATTGGACTACTTTTGTTAGTTCTAGTCTTATTTCTATACAGTCGAGCCTACGCGGCTAATACGGGAGCAAAGAGCTGGTTTGCTCTAGGACCCTTTACCTTCCAGCCCTCTGAAGTAATGAAACCAGCTTATATTTTGATGATGGCAAAAGTTATTACGGTTTACAACTCAAAAGTAAAAGAGCGCACAGTCCGCAGTGATTGGAAGCTTATCGGAACAATGATTTTATGGACTTTACCAGTGCCTATCTTGTTATTGTTGCAACATGACTTTGGTACGATGTTAGTGTTTATTGCTATTTTTGCTGGATTAGTCGTGGTTTCGGGAGTTACTTGGCGAATTTTGGTACCGTCTTTTGTCGGAATGGTGGTATTAGGAAGTTCAACCTTGATGCTGGTTGCTACAAGTTGGGGACAATCGTTTTTGAGTAAGTTAGGTTTTGAATCTTATCAATTTGCTCGAATCGATAATTGGTTGCATCCTGCTTCGGATACTACTAATTCAGGTTATCAATTATGGCAAAGTATGAAAGCTATCGGTTCTGGGCAATTATTTGGAAAAGGTTTCAACGTTTCGAACGTTAACGTTCCGGTTCGAGAATCTGATATGATTTTTTCGGTTATTGGAGAAAATTTTGGATTTGTCGGTAGTGTAGTATTAATTGGGTTATACTTTTTATTAATTTATAAAATTATCCAAGTCATTTTTGATACTAAAAATGAATTTTATGCGTATATAGCAGTGGGAGTTATCATGATGATTCTATTCCATGTATTTGAAAATATTGGAATGAACATCGGGCTTTTACCACTAACTGGAATTCCGCTACCGTTTGTTAGTGCAGGGGGTTCGGCATTGATCGGAAATATGATTGGCGTGGGGTTAATCATGTCGATGAGGTACCATTATTATTCTTATAGTAAAACAGGATTAGAACAAAAAGCTGATTTCTAAAAACTAGTGATACAAATTAGGTGTCCTAGTTTTTTTATTTTTAGTGTTGACAGCTAAACTGATGGCATGTATACTTTAGCCTATTAACAAAGTATTAGAGAAAGATGAGTAAACAGATTTATCTACGCTTAGAGAGTTTCCGGTTGGTGGAAGGAAATCGAGGTAATCGTTGAAGATGGTCTTTCAATTTATTCAGCGGATTTGTGAGCATTTAGTTAGCAAATCATGGGAGCGCCCATTACAGCGCACGGGTTGATTGACCCGCAGAGTTCGTTGACCGTAAGGCAACGAAAAAACAAGGTGGTAACACGACAAACTTTCGTCCTTGAATATAGCTTTAGCTATATTCGGGCGAAAGTTTTTTTGTTTAAAAGGGGGATTAGAATTGATTGAATTTAAGGACGTTTCAAAAACTTTTGAAACCAAAGAAGGAACAGTCCACGCAATTAAGGATGTTAATTTAAAAATTGATAGTGGAAAAATATACGGCATTATCGGATATTCTGGTGCTGGTAAAACGACTTTAATTCGAATGTTAAATGGTCTTGAGAAGCCGACAACTGGGAGTGTTAATATCAATGGAGTAGCAATCAATCAATTATCAGCTAAAGATTTACGCGTCCAACGCCATAAAATTGGAATGATATTCCAACATTTTAATTTATTATGGTCAAGAACCGTAAAAGAAAATGTTATGTTTCCATTAGAAATTGCTGGAGTTGCTAAAGCTGAACGTGAAAAGAAGGCTTTAGAGTTAATCGATTTGGTTGGTTTAGAAGGAAAGGAAGATATGTATCCAGCTTCCCTATCCGGAGGGCAAAAGCAACGAGTGGGTGTTGCTCGAGCATTGGCAAATGATCCAGAAATTCTTCTCTCTGATGAAGCCACTAGTGCTTTAGATCCAGAAACAACCGATGAGGTACTAGATTTATTACTTGATATTAAGAAACGTCTGAATATCACCATTGTATTGATTACCCACGAAATGCATGTCATTCGTAAAATTTGTGATAATGTAGCCGTTTTAGACGGCGGTAAGATTATTGAAGAGGGAGAAGTACTGAATGTCTTCAAAAATCCTCAACAACCGTTAACACAACGTTTTGTTTCCGCAGAATCTGATCCAAGTCATCAAGAAACAGAAATTGTTTTAGATGAGTTATTAAATAAATATCCCAATAGTAGAATCGTTCGGCTAACTTTCCATGGGGATCAGGCTAAATTACCGATCGTTTCGGAAATGGTACATGAATTTCCCAAAGTTGATTTAAATATCGTTGCAGGTAATATTAAGCAAACTCAAGAGGGTTCTATTGGGACATTATATTTACAATTAACAGGACCTGAACCACAAGTAGCTGGGTCGGTTAATTTCTTAAAGAAATTACGGGTAGAAACGGAGGTTATCGCAGATGGGAAGTAGTTCTTATTTTGATTTTAGTTCAGTTGATTGGGCCGAAATGGGGAGTGCAACTTGGGAGACGATTTGGGTAACACTTGTGTCAGTTTTATTTACAGCAATTATTGGCTGTTTGATAGGTCTCTTACTCTTTGAAACCAAAGATAGCAAGAGTAACGGGATTCAGGTAATTAATTGGTTAGTTTCATTATTTGTTAATGTATTCCGATCAATTCCTTATATTATTTTAATCGTTGTTTTGATTCCTTTTACTAATACGTTAGTCCACACCATTGTAGGTCCAGTAGCAGCTTTACCTTCTCTAATTCTTTCTGCGGCTCCTTTTTTTGGACGAATTGTAGAAATGTCGTTTAGAGAAATTGATCAAGGCGTTCTAGAAGCAGCAGAAGCGATGGGTGCAAGCCATTGGACAATTATCTTTAAAGTTTTGTTACCGGAAAGTTTACCCGCGCTGGTATCAGGCTTGACTGTTACAGCAATTTCGTTAGTAGGATATACAGCAATGGCTGGAGCCATCGGTGCGGGAGGCTTAGGTGCCTTAGCGTATAACAATGGTTTCTTGCAATATAATGGAACAATCATTCTGGTGGCAACGATTCTAATTGTATTATTTGTTTTTGTTCTTCAATGGATTGGTGATTTATTAGTTAAAATTATTGATAAAAGGGTTGTTTAATCAAGGAGGAAATTTTTATGAAAAAGAGTAGAGTTTTAACCGCATTAACAATTGCAGCAACTGCAGTAGTTTTGGCAGCTTGTGGAAGTACCGCTAAAAAAACAACGACGGTTACCATTGGGGCTTCACCTACCCCTCATGCAGAAATCTTAAAGCATATTCAACCTGAACTAAAAAAGGAAGGGGTAAATCTTAAAATTAAACAATTCCAAGATTATGTTTTACCTAACAAGGCATTAGCTTCTAAAGATATCGATGCTAACTACTTCCAACACACTCCTTTCTTAAAGGAATGGAACGCCAAGAACAAAGGAAATTTGATTAGCGCAGGTTCAATTCACCTAGAACCGATTGCAGTTTATTCAAAGAAGTATAAAACACTAAAAGATCTACCTAAAAATGCGACGGTACTAGTAAGCAATAATGTAGCAGATTATGGACGGGTGCTTGAAATCTTTAAAGATGCTGGGTTAATTACTCTCAAGAAGGGTACGGATACCACGAATGCTAACTTTAAGGATATTGCCACTAATAAGAAGAATATTAAATTTAAGACGGGGTACGAACCTAAATTGATGCCTCAACTCTACAATAATAAACAAGGTGACGCGGAAGTAATTAATTCTAATTATGCAGTTCAGGCTAAATTAAGTCCCGCCAAAGATGCGATTGCAGTTGAAAAATCATCGTCTCCATATAGCAACATTGTAGCAATTAGACCAGATGAAAAGAACAATAAAGCCCTTAAGAAAGTGATTAAGGCACTTAAGTCAAAATCAACTCAAAGTTGGATTAAAAAACACTTTAAAGGTTCTGTAGAGCCGGTTGAATAACTTCTAAAATCTGTAATAACACTGAATGTTATTACAGATTTTTTGTTGGTCTGACGGGGTTAAACATGTCAATTTAATTGACTTTTTGCACGATAACCCATATAGTTAGTTACATGACTAATTAAGTTTATAATGAAGGAATTAATAAAATTTGAAGGTGGATGTTATGCAATTTAATTTTAATAGCAGCGAACCAATCTATCTCCAAGTCGCCCAACAGATTGAAGATGCAATCTTTACCGGCGGTTTTAAAGAGGGAGAACAGATCCCTTCCACTACTGAAATATCAAAAGAATTTCACATAAATCCTGCAACAGTTTTAAAAGGAATGAATCAACTGGTTTCACGAAAGCTTTTAGAAAAACATCGTGGAGTAGGGATGTTCGTGGCTGAGGGGGCAAGTAATCAAATTACTTTGAATCGCCAGCAAAATTTCTATAATAAGTATGTAATAGGGGTAGTTAAGGAAGCAGTTCGCCTTAATATTAATGAGGAAGATTTAAAAAAATTAATTGAACAGGGGTATAAATCTATATGAAGGGGATCGAAGTAAAGCAGGTAACCAAGTCATTCGATAAAAAAATGATTTTAAATGGAATTGGGATGACAATTGAGCCTAATAAAATTTATGGTTTGTTAGGTCGAAATGGGGCTGGAAAAAGTACTTTACTAAGCTTATTAGTAAACCGAATTGCTCCGGATACGGGAGAAATTCGGTTAGATAATAAAGTTATTCGTGATAATGATGAACAACTCTCTAAGATGTTTTTGATGAGTGAAGTGGATCTTTATCCTAAAAACCTTAAAGTTAAGGATGTTTTCAAGTGGACCAAGAGCTTTTACGGGGGCTTTGATGAAGAACTCGCACAAGATTTATGTGAGAAGTTTGGATTACAAACTAATATTATTTTTAATAAGTTATCAACCGGTTACCGTACTATTATGAAGTTAATCGTTGCATTGGCGGTTCCGGTGGAATATGTTTTCTTAGATGAACCTATTCTAGGTTTAGATGCCGGTCATCGAGAAATTTTCTATAATGCCTTAGTTGAGACATATGCGGAAAATCCTCGTACTTTTGTTATTTCAACCCATCTAATTGAAGAGATTGCTAATTTAATTGAGCATGTCTTAGTAATCGATCATGGTCGTTTAATTGTGGATGATGAAACCGAAAAAGTGCTAGGTGAAGCTTACGTAGTTAGCGGACCTGAGGACAAGGTGGATGAATATACCCAAGGATTGAACGTTATTGGGAGCGATAAATTGGCTCGAATCAAAGCTAGTTATGTTTTTGGTTCATTAGATAATAAACCAATTTCGGACTTAATTAACATTGATCAAATGGATTTACAAACCTTATTTGTCAATTTAACAAATGGAGGTAATGAGAATGAATAAAGTAGCTAACGTAATCAAGTACGATTTAAGTTATTTTGTCCGCTTGATTTTAATTGTTTACCTGTGGCTAATTGGTTTGCTGGTAGGAATTCCAGTGCTATTACATTTAGTAGCTAGTGGTACCGAAGGGATGGTCATTGCCATCTTAAATGATTTATCTCTACTAACAACGGCAGCCTTGTTTGTTAACGTAGCCTTACTATTTTATTTTGGCTTTTTAACGTACGAGCGTTTTTCTTTCTTAATTCAAAATGGAATTTCGCGAAGAACGGGTTGGTATGCAAAGGTTATATCGATATTAATTGTAGCGTTAATCGGTAATATTTATAGTTTTATTACCGGATTGTTTGCATTAAACGGGGGAAGTGGGTATAAGTCAGTACCTTATTTAGAATTATATGGTCATTTCTTTAAATCATTGCCATTAGATTTAGTTTCAATGTTTATTGTTAACTATATTATGTTGGTTATGCTAGCCGTCTTTGGTATCATTGCGGGAGCCGTCTTTGCGCTATTAACACGGAAAAATCAAAAAATTGTGGCAATATCAATCCCTATTTTAGGAATCCTGTTATTAGCGATATTGGAAAGAATAGTTATACGACAATCGCATATATTAGACCCGTTGGTAGCATTCTTAAAATTTGCTATGGGTTATTCTAAAACTTTAGGTTACTTTAACCCAATCATTCCAGCGACAGGTATGGTAATATTGATTGTATTATCTTTGATAATCTCAAGATGGTTAAATACATTATTACGTACTAAACGAGGAGAATGACTTTTATATGGATCAGACAAGCAATAGAACATTAAAGAAAGAAGTCCTAGAACTCTATCGGGGAAACTGGATAACAGCAATTAAAATTAACATTATACCAATTGTTTGCTCCATTTTTAGTGGATTTATAATTGCTAGTTTGATTGGAATAATTTTATATTTTTTTAGTCAGATTGATAGCAGCGCACTAGGTACAATGGGAAATTACAGTCAAAATTCAGGGACCCCTTATTCAGGTAGGACGACTGCTCAACAATTTTTCTTTCAAGCAATCGTAGTATTTTTTACAGTGGGAATTCAATACGGAATTTTAGATTGGTTACGACACCGAAATCAGCGTCTTTCATGGGGGACAGCCTTCCAAACCTTTAGCAGAAAGTATTTTACATCAACTCTAGCTATTTTTATTTTTCAATTTATTTTCCGCTTCTTATGGTCCTTCTTGCTCATTATTCCGGGTTGGATCAAATATTATTCGTATTCACAAGCCTATTTTCTTTATAAAGAAGCCACTGATCGGAAGATAAGTGATCGTTTTGAATTTGTTAATTTCATTACTTTTAGTCGACGACTCATGGATGGCAATAAGGCAAGATTACTGGGATTACAAATTTCATTAATTGGATGGTACATTTTAAGCATCATTACGTTTGGAATAGGATTTATTTGGTACGTTCCCTATCGTAACGGGCTTTATGCCGCATTTTATAAAAATTTAGTTGAACAGCGTGGTCAACAAGTTCTTCCAGAAATATTTGGATGACAAAAACGCATCTAAACTTAGCTTTTAACTAAGTTTAGATGCGTTTTTTAATCTGTAGTATGTCTTGCTCCGTAGAAAGTGTAAACAATAATTCCAATGATAAACCAAACTAGTGAGTATAATTTAGCTTGGGCGTCTAGTCCCCAGAAAACTGCCAGAGAGCCTAAGAAAGCCAAGGCAGGAAGAACAGGGTAGAGCGGCATTTTGAAGCTTGGAATAGCAATATCTTTACCTTCACGAGGTCGCAGGACATAGATCCCTAACGATACAAACATAAAGGCGATTAAGGTCCCAGCTGAGATTAATTGCGCTAAGAAAGCAAAAGGAAACATGGAACCAATAATAATGCCGATAATTGTTAAAAGGCTTAATGCATGGTTAGGAAGACCTTTTGGATTTACTTGACCTAACCATTTAGGTAGCATACCATCACGTCCAAATGAGTATAGCAGACGAGAACCAGCCATCATCATGCCAATTAATGCTGTAAACATCCCAATTACGGCAATTGCTTGAATCACACCAGCAATTACTCCGTGACCAGCGTGTCGTAAAGCCCAACCGACAGGTTCAGCATTATTAGCGTAATTTGTGTAATGAAACATTCCAACTAGCACTAGCGAAACTGCAATAAAAAGGATAACAGCAATTATTAACGATCCTAAAATACCGCGAGGCATAGTTTTTTCAGGGTTTTTAGCTTCTCCGGCATTAGCAGCAATTGAATCAAAACCAATATAGGAAAGAAAAATCATTGAAATTCCCGAATAGATACCTTTCCATCCACCAAAGGAAGTTCCGTCTGGGTTGGTATGATATTTAGGGATAAATGGTAGGTAGTTTTGAATATGGATAGCTGAAAGTCCCGCAATAATAAATACTAAAATAGCAACAACCTTTAAAACAACGAGTGCATTTTCGATGCGAGCGGCTCCTGTAGTTCCATGAGCTAAAAGTAACGCTACCGCAATAACGACGATCAACGCAGTAATATCAATGATTCCACCATTAGTACCTAGAGGATTTGCAAGCTGTTTGGGAATTTGGATTCCAATTGAGGAAAGCAGTCCCCTAAAGTTAGCTGAAAGTCCGGAGGCCACGAAGGCTACGGCGATGAAATATTCCGCTAACAAAGCCCAGCCGGCTACCCAACCAAACCCTTTACCTAAGATTACGTTAATCCAAGAGTATGCAGATCCAGCAAATGGCATAGCGGAAGCCATTTCGGCATAAGCAAAGGCTACTAAGCCGGCAACTACAGCTGCTGCTAAGAATGAAAGTACGACGGCTGGACCAGCATGTTGAGCTGCAACCACACCAGGAAGTGTGAAGATGGAGGTGGAAACGATCGTCCCAACCCCAAGAGCTAAAAAGTCTTTGACTACTAGGGTACGAGTCAAATGAGAATCTTTGTCTTCATAAATAGCAGGATTTTCTTTTTTAATAAAATTTTTGATGAAATTATGCAATAATTTAACCTCCTTAAATAGTAGTATAGACTATCATATCATATTCTATCATTTATTTTTAATGTTTAGCTAATCAAATTTAATTGTATTTTTAAGTGAAGAATGGGAAATATTTTTGCTAAGTTGATGAACGTGTTAGAATCAATATATTATTAGGAGGACATGCCTTTGGATTCAATTAATGAAACACAAACAAAAATAGCAGCTCTAAGGATGGATCTCCGAGTTGGAAAAATATTTTCTTCTTTAGGAAAATCAGTTGGACTAATCATTGATTCGGCTTCACAAGATTTACCAGTTACTGAGGTAAAAGTCCCCCAAGATGAAGATGATGTAGTTGAATTACTTAAAATTATTAATGAACAGTTGGGGAAGGGAGACATGGACGAAATTAGTGATGATAACATTAATCTACTAATGGATCACCTAGGCTCTTTTAAAGCTCAAATCCGTGATGGTGGAGTTTTCACTCTTTTTGGTGATTTACTCCAATATGATATTTTAACTAAAAATCAAAAAATAATGATATTTGATCGTTTGATTAGTGACCAGATGCTCTTGTCGCATATTAATGAAACACAGAATGATGCGGCATATTTAAGAGCATACACACTAATTTTGTTAGCAACTCTTATCTACATTGATCGAGCTGGGACCACTTTTATTGATCCTAAACGTCGATCAAGATTGGTAAACCAAATTGTACTCTATACTATGCTAGAAAACGATACACGTGGATATGAAGACGGGCGAGGATGGATTCATGCCTATACACATTTGGGTAACGTTTTAGATGAGCTAGCAAGTGATGAAAAGTTAGTCCGAGCGGATAAAATTTTATTAATGTGTACAGTGATTGAAAAGATAAAAAGATTAAAAACACCGTTAATTTATGGAGAATCTATTCGTTTAGCGGTATACATTGCCGACCAACTATATGAAGACGACGTATATCAGCAATTTTTATTGATTGAACTTCGCGAATGGCGTCGCTCTTTGGAAACAATTCAAATGAGAGAGTCCAGTGCTATGTGGAATGCTTTATTTAATCGTCAGCGTTTTTTGCAAGCCCTCGTTTTAAATCCGGATATGGCCAATTCAATTGTGGAATATTTGGAAGATTCCAATGATTTTACAGTATAATTTTTAACTTCTATTTCATCATTGAACTGATTTTATGATATACTGAAGGTTCAATAAACGTTTGATAATTGGCGGAGCAAACTCAAGGTTTGTAATTATCTTACATACGAGGTGGAAAAAATGAAAATTGCTGTACTTGCCGGTGGGAAAAGCACGGAAAGAAACGTGTCGCTTTCATCTGGTTCAAAGATCACCAATGCTTTGCGATCAAAAGGTTACGATGCAACGATGATTGATTTATTCTTGGGATATGAACTTGAGGATGGTCAAAGTTATGAAGACGTATTTAAGTCTAGTAATACCAGTACTGATTATGAAATCAGTGACGCAGTTTTAACAGAAGAAGATATTGAAGAACTTCGTACAGACGGTACGGTTGGATTGTTCGGGAAAAATGTTTTACCAATCCTCCAAGCTGCTGACTTTGTTTTTCTAGCGTTACATGGTGGTGATGGTGAGAACGGTAAAGTTCAAGCTGTTTTGGATCTTAATCATATTAAATATACAGGTAGTGGTTCACTAGCTTCAGGAATTGCCATGGATAAAGCAATTTCAAAAGAGATTATGTTGTATAACAACATTAAAACAGCCCAATTTGCTGTATTGCATGCAAAAGATGGTATTCATCCTCAATTAGCCTTTGACTATCCAATGGTTGTTAAGCCTAATAGTGGTGGTTCAAGTATTGGTACTAGAATTGTACATGATGAAGCCGAACTAGCTGAATCATTAAAGGATGCCTATCGTTTTGATGATGAAATTATTGTCGAAGAATTTATCACTGGACGTGAATTTTCACTAGGAGTGGTAAATGGTCAAGCAATGCCAGCAATTGAAATTGTGGTAAATGATGGTTGGTACGATTATGAACATAAATTTCAAACGGGTTCAACGACTAAATTCGTTACTCCTCCAGAAATCGAAGATGATGTTCATGATGAAATGAAAAGGGTAGCTGTCCAAACAATGGATGCCTTGGGCATGACTAACTATGGACGCGTTGATTTTCTAACTAACGACACGGGCGTATATGTAATCGAAGCCAATAACCTTCCAGGAATGACACCTCTATCGTTATTACCACAAGAAGCAGAAGCAGCTGGTATTAGTTATGAGGACCTTTGTGAAAGTATCGTATTAGGCAAGCAAAAGCTTTACGATGAATTAAAAAAATAAATTTAAAACCCCTCTTTAGAGTAATTAAACCCTAAGGAGGGGTTTTTTATGAAATTAAAATGTACGTGGTCAACTAAGAATGCAATTTTAGAAAACTATCATGATAAGATATGGGGAAAGCCATGTTTTAGTGACCAAGAACTCTTTAAATGTCTGGCAATTCAAATTTTCCAATCGGGGTTAGATTTACGAACGGTTTTGACGAAATTGGAAGCATTAAATGAAATGTTTGACGAGTTTAAAGTTCAAACTGTTGCTGACTATGATCAGTCTAAATTAGAAGCGTTGATGGCATGTCCATTAATCATTAGAAACCAACGAAAAATTAAAGCAGTTATCCATAACGCAGATGTGATCTTAAAAATGTCTCAAACGGGGATGTCTTTTAATGATTTTATCTGGTCAAAAGTAGATTTTGTCCCTATGGATTTAGAACCCAAAAATAATGCTAAAATGATGTTTGATTTACCAATTGCTAGAAGGGTGTGTAAGGACATGCAAGAGCTAGGATTTCAGTTTGTGGGACCAACTAACATTAGCTTCTTTTTACAAGCAAGTGGAATAATTAATACACACTGGGTAAATTGTAGTTATCGTTAAAATGGTGTAAATAAAAAGTACGGCGATTTAATTTTTTAAACTAAATTGCTGTACTTTATTTTATTATTTATTTTCTAAGTCTGTGCGAACAACCAAAACATCACAAATGGCGGTACGGGTTACGTATTCGGTAACGGAACCGATTAATAAACGTTCAACAGCGTTTAATCCAGTAGCACCAATCATGATTAAATCTGTATGAAGTTCTTTAGGGACATCTTGAGAGATTACTACCTTTGGTGAACCGTACTCAATGGAATAAGCAACATTTTCTAATCCATCATTGTGTGCCTCTTGGATATAGCGGTCTAAAGATTTTTTAGCTGTATCTGTGACTTGGTCGACCATGGCGGTATCGAAACTCGAAATATTTTGGAAAGCACGAGTATCTATAACGTGGAGTAAATGCAATTCTGCACCATCGTTACGCTTAGCGACGGCAACTGCTTTTCTAAAGGCTAGCTCTGCTTCTTTGGAACCATCAACTGGAACAAGAATATGTTTATACTGTTGTGTCATAACATAACCACTCCTATCTATTTACCCTCATTGTACGTTAAAAATGAGAAAATAAAAAGGAATTTGCTATAAAAATTTTAATAAAAATAGCAAAGTTCCAGTGGTAGAAAAAATTCCTAAAACTAAAGCAATTAAAATTAGAACAGTATTTCCAGTTATTCCTAACAGTAGAGTAATAATACTAATGCCTATTAATATTTTTCCAACTACATTTAAACTTTGGCTGAGTAATTTATTAGTAGAAGGTTTAAATAGCATAAAATCCGTGGAACGGTGGGTATAGAGGTAATAACCGATATAAAAGATAATAATTGCAAAAATGAACATAAAGAGCTGAATTAGCATAAATAAATCCTACTTTCTTAATATATAAAAAAACCCCACCGGAGTGGGGCAAAGAACTTTTAGTAGCGTTCATATCGGCCAGTATCTAACCCTAGTAACTAGGTGGGTGCACATACCCAAACAGCATGTTTCCTTGTACAAGGCATACAATTCACTTGAGATCCGTGCTCCCGATTAGATGTTTGTTGGAAGAATATGAAACCGATAATTCCGAATACCTAAGAACTTCATAATTATCTTACTATACTTTTTGTAGAAAATACAATGTTAATGATTAGAACGTTGTGATTTCTTTAGACTTTCGTACCGATTTTTAATTTTCTCTTCATAGGTACTATTACCCTTGGCATCAAAATATGCAGCATCAACCAATTTGTCTGGTAGATATTGCTGAGCTATCCAGTCGTTAGGATAATTGTGAGGGTATTTGTAATCTACCCCACGACCTAAAGCAGCTGCACCTTTGTAATGAGAATCGCGTAGATGGTCTGGGACTTCACCAATCTTTCCAGTACGTACATCGGTTAAGGCATTATCGATTGCGGTAATGCCTGAATTGGATTTAGGAGAGACACAAAGTTCAATCACGGCGTCAGCCAAAGGAATTCGAGCTTCAGGCAGTCCGACGTGTTCAGCGGCCGTGACGGCAGAAACTGTCCGTTGACAAGCTGGGGGGTTAGCCAAACCGATATCTTCATAAGCAATGATTAACAGCCGACGGATAACACTTTGCAAGTCGCCACTTTCCAAAAGTCGTGCCATATAATGGAGAGCCGCATCTGTATCACTACCGCGAATCGATTTTTGAAAGGCAGAAATTACATCGTAATGAGCATCCCCATCCTTATCTTGGGTGAGAGCTCTTTTTTGCAGACATTCTTCTAGAATAGCTAGTGTTAAGTGAATTTTTTGATTTTCGTCAGGACCAGTTGAACGCGCAGCCAGTTCAACTGCATTTAAGGCGCTACGCAAATCACCATTAGTGGACTCAGATACAAATTTTAAAGCATCTTCATCAATTACGATGGGTAATTCACCTAAGCCACGGGAGGAATCCTTAATCGCAGCAAGGACGGCTTTTTTAATTTCATCCGGTTGAAGTGGTTTAACTTCAAAAATTTGAGTTCTACTACGGATTGCCGGATTGATATTGATATAAGGATTTTCAGTTGTTGCACCGATTAAAATGATATTGCCATTTTCTAAATGGGGGAGGAGGAAATCCTGCTTAGTTTTATCTAAACGATGGATTTCATCTAGTAGCAGAATTACAGTTCCACTCATTTTGGCTTCTTCAGCCACAATTTGAAGATCTTTTTTAGAATCGGTGGCAGCGTTCAAAATTCGAAAAGCATATTTAGTTGAGCCTGAAATAGCACTGGCAATACTAGTTTTACCAGTTCCAGGAGGGCCGTATAAAATCATGGATGATAAAAGTTTGGCTTTAACCATGCGGTCGATAATTTTTCCAGGACCGACCAAATGCTGTTGACCAACAATTTCTTCGATAGTTCGTGGGCGCATACGAAACGCTAATGGTTGCATTTTTTCTCCTAAAATAAAAATTTAAAGTAAATAAAAAAACGGCCAAGGCCGTTTTTAATATGATTATAGCTTGTTGTAGTATTCAACGATAAGTGAATCGTCAATATCTGCTTCAAGTTCATCACGTTGTGGAAGACGAACAAGAGAACCTTCCAACTTGTCAGCATCAAACTGAACAAATTGTGGACGACCAACAACAGCTTCAACAGCTTCGCTGATAATCTTAAGATCTTTTGATTTTTCACGAACGCCAATAACTTGGCCGATTTCTACTTCGTATGAAGGAATATCAACACGCTTACCATCAACAGTGATGTGACCATGATTTACCAATTGACGAGCTTGACGACGAGTAGTTGCCAAACCTAAACGGTAAACCATGTTGTCCAAACGACGTTCAAGTAAAACCATAAAGTTTGTACCAGGAAGACCTTCGCGGATCTTACCAGCGCGAACAAATAGGTTTGAGAATTGACGTTCTGTTAAACCGTACATCATACGTAACTTTTGCTTTTCGCGAAGTTGCATACCGTATTCAGAAATCTTACGACGGTTATTTTGACCATGATCACCAGGAGCGTAAGGACGGCGAGCCAATTCCTTACCTGTACCTGTTAATGAAATACCAAGACGACGTGAAACTTTCCAGCTTGGGCCTGTATATCTAGACATAAAAATATCCTCCAATAAATTGTTTTTGTTGGAGTAAAATAAACAAATGTGGGTTTAGTATTCGTGCAGATTGCTTTGCAAGGTTCACCTTTGCAGCCGCTGAGGTTACTAGTTGACCTGAAAAACAGGCAACAATCTGTTGACGAGCTTACCGCCCACCGCTGCATTATTTTACACTCCTACTAGTTTAACGCACTCAAAACAGAACTGTCAATGTGTTTAACTAATGCGTCTCTGAATTTAATCAGAGTGGCTTCATCATCTTCACTAAAACGATTGAGAATCGGTGAGTCAATGTCTAAAACACCTAATAATTGGTTACCCACCATTAAAGGTAAGACAATTTCTGAGTTTGATGCACTATCACAAGCAATGTGTCCAGGAAATTCATGCACATTTTCCACACGGAGGACTTTATTTTCTTTAAAGGCAGTTCCACAAACTCCCGAACCGTTTTTGATGTGCATACAAGCCACATTTCCTTGGAAGGGTCCCAGGACCAATTCATCTTTTTTTGAATCAAAAAGATAAAAACCACACCAGTTTACATCTTTGGTTTCGCTATACAACAAAGCTGAAGCATTTGAAAGATTGGCAATTAAGTTGGTTTCATTAAACAAAAGTGCATCAATCTGTTCGACAATAATTGAGTTAATCGGTTCTGACATTGTAGTCACTTCCTATATAATGTTTAATTAATAAAAAATCCCTAGTTTAACAAACTAATGGGTATGATATAATTAATTAGGTAAATTCTAAATTGAAGAAAGTTAAAAGGCAAGTTTTTTATCAATTGAATTGAGTGAAGTTAAGAAGGATGGGATTTTAGTTATGATCATGGTATTGATTGCAATCATAGTGGTAGCAATTCTAGTTTATTTAGGAATTGTTTCATATCAACGTTATTTACTTAAACAAATCGATGAATTATTAGATCGAAAAGCAGACATCAGTGAATCACCGGTGCGTCAAAAACTAATGGAAGTTTCTTCCATGAATCTAACTGGATCATCGGCTATTGGGTTAGATAACATTCGAAATGACTACCAGGAAATTATTGATCATCGATTACCAGAAATTGAAGACATTGCTAACCATTCGAAACAAGATGTCAATGATATGAAGATTTTCGAAGCGCGTAAGGATGTTACGACGGTTAGTGAATCTTTAGATGCAATTGACGAAGAAACGCGACGTCTTAACGATCAGTTGGATAATATTAAACGTACGGATCAAGAACAACGAGATGCGGTTAAGGTCTTACGCATGAAGTATGAAGAAATTAGAAAAACACTTCTAGCTAAGAACCTAACGCTTGGTCCAAGCATTGATTTATTAGAAGAAAAATTAGCTCGTTTAGATGATGAATTTGAAATGTTCAGTGGAACCGTAGAAGCTGGAGATCATGAAAAGGCTGAAGGCCAACTCCAAAAACTTCGAACAAGTACAGAACAATTAGAAGCACAAATTCAAAACGTTCCACCTTTATATGAAGAACTAACTAATGTATTTCCAGAGCAAATTGCTGAAATCAAAGATGGCTACGATCAATTGATTAATCATAACTATGCCTTTGAAGATGATATCGTTGATGACGAGCTGGGTGCTATTAAAGCTAAGATTTCAGATAATCTTGAAACCCTTGGTAACTTACGTTTAGATGCTGTACGTGATAACAATAAGTCAATTGAAATTAGAATTGACGATTTATACAGTATCTTACAAACTGAGATTGATGCACGTAAGTCAGTTGAGCATAATTTTGATGTAATTACTCGCTTCTTAGATCACGCTGAAAAACAGAATAAAGTTTTGTTAGCAGAAGTGGAACGCATGGATCAAAGTTATGTTTTGAGTGATGATCAGTTGGTATTAGGTCAAAACTTAGATGCTGAATTAAATGAAATTCGTAATGAACATGATCGTGATACAGAACAAATTACTAACCAACCGGTTGTTTACTCAGAAATTGTGGAACGTTTAAAAGCTGAAAATGACCAACTTTCTGAGATTGAAGATCAACAAGCTAAATTAAATGATGAACTTCAAAGCCTTGTAGATAGTGAAAAAGATGCCCGTGCAAGAATGCAACAATATGACGGTGAACTCCATAACATCAAACGTCACGTTGAAAGTCTTAACCTTCCAGGTATTCCAGAAGGATACATGGATTACTTCTTTGTGGTTAGTGATGAGATTGAAAAAGTTGGGAGCGATATGAATCAAGTTCGAGTTAATATAGACAAAATTAACCGAGAACTTGATATGGTAAGTACGGATATTCAAACTCTTACTAAGAAGACCACTGATCTGACAGACGATGCCGCTATCAGTGAGTTAGCAATTCAATACGCTAATCGTTATCGTCATACCGATCAAGATATCGAAGATGCTATTTTACGAGCTCAAAAGCTTTTTGATACGGACCATCGTTACAATGAAAGTTTAACTGTAATTACAAAAGCACTAGAAGAAGTTGAACCAGGTGCAGTGGATAATATCACAGACAATTACTACCAACAAAAACGAACTGAATATTAGAAAATAAAATGCTATCGTACTTAGTGCGATGGCATTTTACTTTGAAGATCTAAATATTTAGATTACTTTAATTTTGTAAGTATATTTTTCTGTTATAATTATTAGGGTTTACGGAAATATATAATGGAGAAATGAGTAAATGATTTATTTTGATAATAGTGCAACAACTAAAGTTGATAAGAACGTTTTAGAGACCTACCAAAAGGTCAGTAATAAGATTTGGGGTAACCCTTCTAGTTTGCATGATATGGGCGAAATGTCGTTCAATTTATTGGAGCAGTCTAGAAAACAAATTGCTAGTTTGTTAAATGTTAAACCTCACGAAATATTTTTTACAAGTGGTGGAACGGAAGGCGACAACTGGGTAATTAAAGGGACAGCGATGGAAAAACGGATGTATGGAAAGCATCTAATTACGACGGCTGTCGAACATCCTGCCGTAAAAAATTCTATGGAACAGTTAGCACAATTAGGATTTGATATTACCTATCTTCCCGTTGATGATGAGGGTCGAATTAACATTCAAGATTTAAAAGATGCCATTCGCCCGGATACGATTCTGGTTTCGATTATGGCAATTAATAATGAAATTGGAACAATTCAACCACTTTTAAAAGCAGCAGAAGTTTTAAAGGACTATCCAAAAGTACATTTTCATATCGATGCTGTTCAAGGAATTGGTAAAGGGATTCAAGCTGCAATCATGAATGATCGTGTTGATTTTGTAACCTTCTCTGGCCATAAATTTCATGCTCCTCGAGGGGTGGGTTTTATTTATGCGCGCGAAGGTAGGCGAATTGCACCATTGTTAACTGGTGGTGGACAGGAAAAGAATTTACGGAGTGGAACGGAGAACTTACCTGCGATCGCCGGGATGGCTAAGGCACTGCGTTTACTACTTGATGGCGAAGATCAAAAGGTAGCTTTACAAGAATCAATTAAAGAGAAAATTTATAATCACGTAACTAAGTTTGAAAAAGTGGTTGCTTTTTCTAAAATTCAAGCTAACTTTGCTCCGCATATTTTGTGTTTTGCAATTAAAGGGGTGCGTGGAGAAACGATTGTTCATGCGTTTGAATCACATGGAATTTACATTTCGACCACTAGTGCTTGTTCTTCTAAAAAACAGCAAGCTTCAAGTACTTTAACGGCAATGAAGATTGACTCAACCATTTCAACGAGTGCCGTCCGAGTTAGCTTAGATAGTGCTAATTCTTTGGAAGAAGCTGATGAATTTAATCGAATTTTTGACCAATTATATCAAGACTTTTCAAAAATAAATAAAAATAGCTAGGAGTTTATATGAAATATACGGAAATAATGGTTCGCTACGGTGAACTATCAACTAAAGGTAAAAACCGCAAAGATTTTATTGCTCGTTTGGGAGGAAATATACGTAAAAGTCTTAAGGACTTTGAAGACGTTGAAATTCATCCTAATCGTGACCGTACACATGTAACCTTAAATGGTACAGACAGTGATGCAGTCATTAACAGACTTAAAAAAGTTTTTGGGATTCAAAATTTTTCGCCAATGTTAAAAGTTGAGAAAACAATGGAAGCTGTCCAAGCTGGTGCTCTAGAAATGATGAAGGAGCAATTAAAGCCGGGAATGACCTTTAAAATTAATACACGTCGTTCTGATAAAGAATTTGCTATTAATACAGATACCATGAATCGGGAACTTGGTGGATTTATACTAGATAACTTCCCAGATAATGATGTAAAAATGAAAAATCCAGACATTACCTTACGTGTTGAAATTCGGTCTAATGGAATTTTCTTAACTAGTGAAGTAATTAATGGGGCAGGTGGCTTACCGGTTGGAACTGCTGGCAAGGGAATGATGATGCTTTCTGGTGGAATTGATTCTCCTGTAGCAGGTTATTTGGGGATGAAACGTGGCGTAGAGATGGAAATGGTGCATTTTTTCAGTCCGCCATATACTAGCGAACAAGCTCTAGCTAAGGCTAAGGAATTAAGTGGAAAATTAGCTGCATATTCTGGAAGTGTTCAATTTATCCAAGTTCCATTTACAGAAATTCAAGAAACTATTAAAGAAAAATGTCCAGAGGGTTATTTGATGACGATTCAACGTCGAATGATGTTGCGCCTAGTAGTTGCCCTAGCTAAACAACGTGGTGGACTAGCAATCTTTAATGGAGAATCTCTAGGACAAGTAGCTTCGCAAACAATGGAAAGCATGTTAGCTATTAATGACGTAACTACTATGCCGATTATTCGTCCGGTAGTTTCAATGGATAAAAATGAAATTATTGACATAGCTAAGGATATCGACACTTATGACTTATCAATTATGCCATTCGAAGATTGTTGTACGATTTTTGCTCCACCATCACCTAAAACACATCCAGATCTCGAAAAGACGCGTTACTTTGAGAAGAGAATTGACGTTGAAGGATTATTGGAACGTTCTTTAGCAGGCGTAAAAATTACTAACATTCGTGCTGAAGAAAACTTTATGAATCAAAATGAAGAAGTTTTTGCTGAATTATTGTAAAGGATTTGTATATTGATTGAAATCAGTGAGTGTTTGAGATAAGGTTAACGTAATTTAAATAAAGGAGCGTACAATTATGGAAGTATTACGCGGTGGAGAAAAAGTTGAACTCGTTGGAAATCCTCCAATGATTGGAGAACAATTACCCAAATTTAAAGTTTTTACTGGCGATGGTGAAAAAGTTAAGACACGCGATTTACTGGGTAAACCACTTTTAATTAGTGTTGTTCCAGATTTAAATACGCCGGTTTGCAGCATGCAAACTAAAAAATTTAACCAAGAAACTGACCAATACTCAGATATTCGATTTGTAACCATTTCTAACAACATGCCTAAAGACCAAGTAGCTTGGTGCGCAAATGAAGGTGTTAAGAACATGGAAGTATTGTCAGATCATGAGCTATCATTTGGTTATGAGATGAATCTATATATTCCGAATGCTGGTTATCTAGCTCGTAGTATCTTCATTGTTGATGCTGATGGCAAAATTATTTATCGTGAAATTGTACCAGAAATTCATGACGAACCTGACTATCAAGCTGCACTTGATTTTATCAATAAAATGTAAAAACATAATTGACGAACGGACAATTATTCTTTATTATTTATTCTGAAGGTTATGACTAAGAGGAGAGCTGCAAAACTTTTTTCAGAGAATAGACATTTTTGCTGAGAGTCTTAAAAAGTTGGAGTTCGGGTTGCTTATGAGCCAATTTTCTAGATTTAATTCTAGAAAATCGAACAAATTGTTCGTTATCAATGTTAAAGAGGGGCATAATACGCCCAATTTAGGTGGTACCGCGAAGCATCTTCGTCCTATGAGTTAGGACGGGGTGCTTTTTATTTGGAAAGGAAAGTGGGATTTTAATGACTAAAGACGTAGATATGTCGACAAAGTACGACCCCCAAAGCGTTGAACATGGACGCTACCAAAAATGGGTCGAACAAGGACAATTTAAACCTAATGGAGATCAAAAGGCTAAGCCTTATTCAATCGTTATTCCGCCTCCCAATGTAACTGGAAAATTACATTTGGGACATGCCTGGGATACGACACTACAAGATATGTTGATCCGCCAAAAACGAATGCTAGGATATGATACTGTTTGGATTCCAGGAATGGATCATGCTGGAATTGCTACTCAAGCTAAAGTAGAAGCCAAGCTACGAGAACAAGGTGTTTCCCGTTATGACTTAGGCCGTGAAAAGTTCATTGACCAAGTTTGGGAATGGAAAGATGAATATGCCGATACAATTCATCAACAGTGGGCTAAGATGGGTCTTTCTCTTGATTATGACCGTGAACGTTTTACCTTAGATGAAGGTCTTTCTAAAGCTGTCAAGAAAGTCTTTGTGACCCTTTATGAAAAAGGCTTAATTTATCGTGGTGAATACATTATCAACTGGGATCCACAAGCTCGTACTGCCTTATCCGATATTGAAGTGGAACATCAAGATGACCAAGGTGCTTTTTATCATGTTAAGTACTTCTTTGCAGATGAAGAGTTTGAATTTAACGGTAAAAACTATATTGAAATTGCAACTACTCGTCCGGAAACTATGTTTGGGGATGTTGCTATTGCTGTACACCCTAGTGATGAACGTTATAAAGATATCGTTGGTAAGGAAGTCATTCTTCCGCTCCAAGGACGTCATTTACCAATCATCGCTGACCAATATGTTGACCCAGAATTTGGGACAGGGATGGTAAAAATTACACCAGCTCATGACCCTAATGATTTCCAAGTCGGTAATCGTCATGATTTGAAGCGCATCAATACGATGAATGAAGATGCTTCAATGAATGAAAATGCTGGTAAGTACGAAGGTATGGATCGCTTTGAAGCTCGGAAAGCCATGGTTAAAGATCTTGAAGAACAAGATTACATGATTAAGATTGATCCAATTGTTCATAGTGTGGGCCATTCTGAACGGACGGGTGTGCAAGTCGAATCTCGATTATCTACCCAGTGGTTTGTTAAGATGGATAAGTTAGCCCAAATGGCGCTGGATAACCAAAAAACAGACGGTAAGGTTAACTTTATTCCTGAACGTTTTGAACATACCTTTAACCAATGGATGGAGAATGCTCATGATTGGGTTATTTCACGTCAATTGTGGTGGGGACATCAAATCCCTGCTTGGTATAACAAGCAAACTGGAGAAGTTTACGTGGGCGAAGAAGCACCTCAAGATATTGAAAATTGGGAACAAGACCCCGATGTTTTGGATACTTGGTTCTCAAGTGCTTTATGGCCATTTACAACAATGGGTTGGCCTGATGAGAATTCAGCAGATTTTAAACGTTATTTCCCAACTAGTACATTAGTTACTGGATATGACATTATCTTCTTCTGGGTTGCTAGAATGATTTTCCAAAGTCTAGAATTCACTGGCAAACGTCCGTTTAAAGATGTGTTACTTCACGGTTTAATTCGTGACGAGCAAGGACGCAAGATGAGTAAATCCTTGGGTAATGGGATTGATCCAATGGACGTAATTGATAAGTATGGTGCCGATGCGCTTCGTTGGTTCTTATCCAATGGTTCAACTGCTGGACAAGATTTACGCTTTAGTTACGATAAGATGGATTCGGCATGGAACTTTATCAATAAGATTTGGAATGCTAGTCGTTATGTAATTATGAATTTGGATCAAGTTGAACAGCCAAAACTTCCAGAATTAAACCAATTAACATTAGCTGATAAATGGATTTTGAGTCGTTTGAATAAAACGGTTGAACAAGTTACGCACTTCTTTGACGTTTATGACTTTGGTGAAGCCGGTCGGGCAATGTACACCTTTATTTGGGATGATTTCTGTGACTGGTATATCGAAATGAGTAAAGAAATTTTGAACGGTGAAGATGAACAAGCTAAGGTTAATACTCAAAATGTATTGGCATACGTTCTTGATCAAACACTTCGTTTGTTGCACCCCGTGATGCCATTTGTTACTGAAAAAATTTGGCTCTCCATGCCACATGATGGTCAATCATTAGTGAATGCAGAATATCCGGTTGTACATGCTGAACTAGAAAATCAAGATGCTGAAGCGGGAATGGATCACTTAATTGGATTGATTAAGGCGGTTCGTAACATTCGTTCAGAAGCTGGGGCCCCAATGTCTAGTCCGGTTGATCTTTTGATTAAGACTGATAGTACAAAACTAATGCAACTCTTTAATGAAAATCGCGATTATATTGATCGTTTCTGTCATCCAGCTAATTTTGAATTAGGGGCAGATGTAGAGGCACCAAAACTTTCAATGTCAGCGGTAATTACGGACGGAGAAATTTACATTCCACTAGCTGAATTAGTAAACTTGGAAGATGAAATTGCGCGTCTGGAAAAAGAAGAAGCTAAGTACGAGCAAGAAGTAAACCGGGTGGTTAAAAAATTACAAAATGAACGTTTTGTAAGCAATGCTCCTGAAGAAGTTGTTGCAGCTGAACGTGCAAAACAAACGGATTACGAAGGTAAATTAGAAGCAACTAAACGTCGTCTTGCAGATATTAAATCTGAAAGCAAGTAGCTAACGTTTAAATTAACATTAAAGAACTGCAAACAAAAAGTGATTTTTGATGCGGTTCTTTTTTGCTAGAAGGGGGCTCAGTGATGGATTATAAAACGGCTTTGGAATTTATACACGGGCGGCCGCGGTTACGAAAAGAGCCGACCGTAAAAAGAATGACTGCCTTTCTAGATCAGTTAGGGAATCCACAAGATGCAATTCAAGGAATTCATGTTGCAGGGACCAATGGTAAAGGTTCGACCATTGCTTTTTTGGCCAAAATGATGGAGGCTACTGGACAACGAGTAGGGACATTTACTTCGCCTTATTTAGAACGCTTCAATGAGCGGATTGCAGTAAATGGAATCCCTATCCGTGACGATGAGATTCTAACGTTAGTGGAAGAAATCAAACCAATCGTAGACGAGTTAGATCAAACTCCCTTAGGTGGACCATTAGAATTCGAAATTGTCACAGCCATGATGTTTTTGTATTTTAAAAAACACCCCGTGGATATAGTTTTGATTGAAGTAGGTATTGGAGGAAGGTATGATTCTACAAATGTCTTCACCCCGATTGCTAGTGTAATAACGAATATTGGTTGGGATCATATGCAAATTCTGGGTGATACATTACCTAAAATTGCTTTTCAAAAAGCAGGCATTATTAAAACTAATGTTCCAGTAATCACTGGAACTGAAGATCAGGCTGCGCTACGAGTGATTGAAGAGGAAGCTAAAAAGTTACACGCACCGCTAAAAATTTTGAAACGTGATTTTAAAATTGATTCCAAGGAAAATTTTTTCAGCAATACGTTCGCTCGAATCGATCATATTCACAGTGGCTTACTGGGTTTATATCAAGTAAATAATTTGGCAGTTGCTCTAGAAACTATGTTAGTAGTTAGTCGTCAATTAAATTGGAAGATTAACTATGATCAATTACGACAAGCAGTCCAACATACTCAATGGGCTGGCCGAATGGAAATTATTCAAAAACGGCCTAAAATTATTTTAGATGGGGCCCATAATTTACCAGGAATCCAAGCATTAAAAAAATCGATTCAAGCGTATTGGCCAGAACAAAAAGTTTTTATTTTAGCAGCTATTTTAGATGACAAAAGATTTGAGGCAATGTTGACCGAGTTAGTTGATTTAAAACAAGTAGAGTTAACGTTAACTAGATTTAATGGGCCAATCAAGCGTGCTGCTGTAGACTGGTCAGAACTGCACGATCCGATTCGAAAAGATATTAATTATCAAGCGAATTGGCAGTTGGCTTTAAAAGAAATTCTGCGTCAGGCTAAACCTAGCGACGTAATTATTATTACCGGATCCTTGTATTTTATTTCTGAGGTACGCCCGCAGCTAATTAAATAAAGCCGGCTGAATTTCCGTATGTATTTATTAGAGGTGATGTATATGGAAATTCAAGATGAAGCGAAAGCAAAATTAAAAAAAGTCGGTGCTGAAAATTTAAGTAACGAAGAACTTGTTCGAGCTTTTTTGGATAGTTTTGGACAAAGTCAAAAAATTAACCAGCTAACTAATCATTTTTGGGATACAATTGGAGACATAGCTGGTTACGGCTTACTAAGTCAAAATGAAAAAAGAAAAATTTTTAAAAATCTTCCAGATGCTACTGTAGCTCTGGAGGCGGGTATTGAATTGGGACGTCGAATTCAAAAACAACCAATCCATTTACTGGGAAAAGTACTAGGAAGTGCTCAGTTGGGACAAATGATGGTTTCAAGATTTCAAAAGGAACCGCAAGAACACCTGTTGGTATTATGTTTGGATACTAAAAATCAAATTAAACGCGAAATTATTGTTTTTAAGGGTGGCCTTAACTCGGCAGAAGTTCATCCTCGAGAAATTATGGTGGAAGTATTGCGGGTTAGTGCAAATAGTTTTGTTTTAATCCACAATCATCCAAGCGGTAATATAGAGCCTTCAACCAATGATTTAGCCTTCACCAAGAAAATGAAAAAAGTCGGCGATTTAATGGGCATTCGCCTAATTGATCACTTAATTGTAGGAGATCAAAGTTACTGGAGTGCAGCAGAAAAAAGATTTATTTAATGATTGATAAACATTTAGGTTATTGCCTAGTTTATAATCTTTATATGTTATAATTTATGAAGTCATTTTAATGAGATAAGTTAAGGGGTTCAGGGCTCATGCATAAGTTTTTTTCTAATCGAAAATTAGTTATAACAGTGATTTGTGCAATTATTGCGGTAGGTTTAATTGCAGGTTCACTTACATTGAAAAAGAAAGATAAGACGCCTGTTATTCAAAAAGTCGGTAACGACGTTTTTGGTACAGTTAGTCGTGTGATTGCATTGCCGATTCATGGTGTACAAACAATGACCACTGATATTAACAACTTTGTTTCGACCTACGAAGAAAACGCACGTTTGAGAAAAGGGATTGAAAAAAATGATTCAATCAACGCCGAAAATAAAAGCTTAAAGGCTGAGAACAAAGAATTAAAGAAATTAGTTGGCCTAAAAGAAACCATGTCGGACTATTCACTAACAGCAGCAACCGTTTTAACCCGTTCACCGAGCTCATGGCAAGATTTAATTACGGTAAACAAAGGAACGGCTAATGGGATAAAGAAAAATCAACCCGTCTTAGCCGGTAACGGATTAGTTGGTCGGGTAGTAGAAGCTGATTATACGGTAAGTAAAGTTGAATTGATTAGTGATAATAATGAATCCGCTAATCGTTTTGCTATTCAGGTTCAAGCAACTGACGGAGAATATATTAACGGTATTATTACTGGCTACGATAAGAAGACTAACCAGATTATTATGGGACAAATTACGGATAAAAAGACGGTTAAAGTTGGAACTCCGGTAACAACATCAGGTCTTGGAGGAGTTACTCCAAAAGGACTGTATGTCGGAAAAGTTGCTAAAATTTCAAAAGATGATTATGGGTTAGCTAGCGAAATTCGAATCGAACCAGCAGCTAAATTAAGCAATGTTAACAACGTTTATATTGCTAAGTTAGATTAGGGTGAAAGCATGTTACAATCTGCAAAATTAAAATATATTTTTCCTATCGTTTTATTGATTGCTTTTTTTCTAGATGGTTCATTAAATCAAATTTTTTCGTCAACTTTATTTCAATATCCATATTCGATGATTTGTAATCTAACGTTGATGTGGTTTGTAATGGCGATCTTTTTTGAAGGAGAATCTCAAATTAATTTCACATTGTGGTCATTTGTTATTGGGATTATATTTGATTGGTATTATACTGGAGTTTTTGGCGTGGATACTTTTATTATTCCAATCGTAGTAATGTTTATTCGTGGAATTCGACCTTTTGTTAAAACAACATTCTTGATAGTGTTGGGGATGGATATGTTTGCGATGGCGATGTATAACATCTTATTTTTCATCGTTTTTCAAATGATTAAGATGGCGAATGTGACTACCACATTTTTCATCGGATATTCGTTTTTACCAACCATTATTCTCAATTTATCAATTTTTGTAATTCTATATTACCCAATTAAAACCGTATTTAGAAGAACACGGGGAACCAATTCAAGAAGTTTTATGTAATAAGGACTTGAAAGTTTTAAATATAATTGATATTATTTGTATACTTTAGCAATGATCAGAAAAGTAGTTTATGTAATCTTCGTTAAGCGAGCCGTGGACAGTGGAAGCATGGTCAAGACCATAAATGAAACACATCTGTAAGTTGATAACTTGAACAATTAATTAGAGTTATCCGGTAATTCCGTTATCATTTAAGTTAATTAACTTTCTGAGGTTGGTTGCGTGAGCAATCAACAAACTTGAGGTGGAACCGCGATTGAACTCGTCCTCTTAGGCTTTTGGCCTAAGAGGATTTTTTTATGGGTTGGGTGGTGTGCTACTAAAGAAGGTTAACTAACTTTCTGAGGTTATTTATGTGAGTAAATAACGAATCAGGGGTGGAACCACGATTGAACTCGTCCTCTTAGGCTTTTTAACGCCTAAGAGGATTTTTTATTTATTGAAAAGGGGAATAGCGATGTTTAACATTAATTATATTTCAGAAATTATACCATCTTTGTTAAGTGGGGCATCAATGACATTACAGGTTTTCTGTTGGACAATTGTGGGGTCATTAATTCTTGGTGTTTTTCTAGCGTTGGGGTTAGTATCAAAATTTAAACCATTCCAAGCAATTATAAGTGCGTATGTGTGGTTAATGCGTGGTACTCCATTACTTTTGCAATTAATTTTTATTTTTTACGGATTACCAACTGTGGGAATTGTATTTCCACGCTACGAAGCTGCTTTACTAGCTTTTATCCTAAACTATGCAGCCTATTTTGCAGAAATTTTTCGGGGAGGATTACAATCCGTTGATAAAGGTCAATATGAGGCGGGACGGGTACTTCAGATGACCTATTGGCAAACAACTAAGAAAGTAATTTTGCCTCAGGTCGCTAAAATTGTTCTCCCATCAATCGGAAATGAAGTTATCAACCTTGTTAAAGATTCGTCATTAGTTTATGTGATTGGAATTGGTGACTTACTACGTGCAGGAAATGTAGCAGCGGCTCGTGATGTGACTTTGGTTCCATTTATCTTAGTCGGTATTATGTACCTAATATTGACAGGGATATGTACATTCCTGTTACGTAAAGTCGAAAAACACTATTCATATTTTAAATAGGGAGGGATTAGGTTATGTTAGAGCTTAAAAATGTTGTTAAAAGTTTCAACGGTAAAACTATTATCAATAATTTGAACTTAAAAATTCAAGATGGGAAAATATTAACTATTGTTGGTCCTTCAGGAGCGGGTAAAACAACCCTTTTACGTTGTATTAGCGGGTTAGAAAAAATTGATTCAGGTGAATTTCTTTTAGATGGGCAACCGTTTGATCCATATGAAAGTCGAGACAATGAAAGTGTAATCGGAGTTGTTTTTCAAGATTTTCAATTATTTCCTAACTTATCAGTAATCGATAACATCACGCTGGCTCCAATCAATGTTTTACATCAAAAAGAAACGGAAGCTAAAGAACGCGTGCAAAACATTATTGAACGCCTTGATTTAACTAAATTTGTAGAACAATATCCATATCAACTATCCGGTGGGCAAAAACAGCGAGTAGCGATTGCAAGAGCGTTAGCGATGAACCCTAGTATTCTTTGCTACGATGAACCAACTTCAGCGTTAGATCCTGAACTTCGAAATGAAGTTAGTAAATTAATCTTAGACTTGAAGGAAAATGGTATTACACAAGTAATTATTACGCATGATATTGAATTTGCAGATAAAGTTGCTGATGATACTTTAACAGTGAAGCCGGTGGATTAAATGAAAAAAGAATTGAAATTATTTCTTGTGATGGCTTTGGGACTATTAATTATTCCAGTTCTAGGAGGTTGTGGCAATTCAAAGAAAACCACGAGGGCCGAACCTAGTAGTTGGGAAACTATTCAAAAAAATAAAAAAGTCGTAATTGGCTTAGATGATAGTTTTGTACCAATGGGATTTCGAGAAAAAAATGGGCAGCTTGCTGGATACGATATTGATTTAGCTAGAGCAGTTTTTAGACAATATGGAATTAAAGTTGATTTTCAAACAATTGATTGGTCAATGAACGTAACTGAATTGCGCAATCAAACGATTGATTTGATTTGGAATGGATTAACAATCACTGATGAACGTCAAAAAGCGTTGACGCTAAGTGAGCCTTATCTAACTAATCAACAAATTATAGTAGTAAAGAAAAGTAGCGGGATTACCAAGTTAGCAGATCTGAAAAATAAAAGTGTTGGTGCACAAAGTGGGTCATCGGGGGCACAAGATATTGATGACCATCCCCAAATTTTAAAGAATCGGATTAAAAACCACGACCCTATTTTGTATGATAGTTTCAATAACGCGTTTATTGATTTGAATGCTAACCGTATCCAAGGGTTACTAATTGATAGTGTGTATGCTAATTACTATATTAAGCATATGTCGAATTCAAGTGATTATCGGATTATAAAGAGTAATATGCCCAGTGAACAATTTGCAGTTGGAATTAAAAAAGGCAACACTGAAGTTAAACAAAAAATTGATCAGGGAATTAATCAATTAAGGGCCAATGGAGAATTAAAACGTATCAATCAAAAGTGGTTTGGAAAATAATCTGAACCTTAAGACCGAAAATTTAGTTATTTTCGGTCTTTTTGATACACTGGAGAAAAGAATGGCGGAGGAAGATCATTTTGGTTCTTATTGAGATTGTTTTTTACCTAATCAATATTATCATCGCGTTAACGATCGCATTAATGGAAAAGCGAGATATTTCTGCAGCATGGGCTTGGTTATTTGTAATGCTATTGCTTCCTGGAATTGGGTTTATAATTTATCTATTTTTTGGCTGGAAGTTAAATCAAAGGCAAATATTTGATTTGAAAGCTCAAAAAAGACTCGGAATTAGCGATATGGCTGAATATCAAAAGCGTAATCCTAAAAACAAACCGACCTTGGATACCAATCTTGAAAATGACTTGGTTCAGATGTTTTTAAACACGGATAATGCAATTTTAACGACTAAAAATGATTTAAAGATTTTTACAGATGGTCATGAAAAATTTAACAACTTGTTTGAAGATTTAAAAAAGGCTAAACACCATATCAATATCGAATATTTTACAATCTATGATGATCAGTTAGGCAAAAAATTACGTAAAATTTTGGTTCAAAAAGCGCGTGAAGGTGTCCAAGTAAGGGTGTTGTACGATTTATTTGGATCAAAAGGATCCAAGCAAAAATTTTTTAAAGAATTAATTCAGGCTGGTGGCGAAGTCACGCCATTTATGAAATCTAAACTAGGCTATTATAGTTTTAGAATTAATTTTCGAAATCATCGAAAAATTGTGGTGATTGATGGATCGGTTGGATACATTGGTGGTTTTAACATTGGTGACCAATATTTAGGACGTAATAAGCGCTTTGGAAACTGGCGTGATACGCACTTAAGGTTAGAGGGTTCCGTGGTATTGCAATTGCAAAGTCGTTTTTTCATGGATTGGAATGCATCCGCTAAGCGTCAAAAAGTTCAATTTAGCTTAGATTATTTTCCACAAAGTAACGTTCAAAATAATATTCCAATGCAGATTGTTAGTAGTGGACCTGAGAATGATGTTCAAAAAATCAAACAGGGTTATATTAAAATGATTATGGGGGCTAAACATTCCATTTGGATTGAAACGCCATACTTTATCCCTGATGATGCCCTAATGGAAGCTTTGTTAATCGCTATTCGTTCAGGCATCGAAGTGCGGATTGTAATTCCACAAATGCCTGATCATCCCTTCGTCTACCGGGCTACAGAGTATTATGTACAACAATTGTTAAAAGCTGGCGCGCGTATCTATTCATATCAAAATGGGTTCATGCATGCTAAGACGATTGTGGTCGATAATATGATTACAAGTGTAGGTTCAGCAAATTGGGATATTCGTTCTTTTAAATTAAATTTTGAAGCAAATGCATTTATGTATGATCCTAAAGTGGCTGAACAAATAATCGCTACAATTAAAAATGATTTAAAGGATGCGCGTGAATTGGATGAAGAATATTTCAAGCAACAATCTTCGTGGAAAAAATTCCGTCAATTGGCTAGTCGTTTGATTTCACCAATTCTTTAATTAACATTGAAAAGTGTGCGAAATTTCGCTAACATTAATCGCATGTGAAAAAGTAGGAGGCATCATATTGGATGTTCAAAATCAGTCTGGGATTCAGACTTTAGTTTTACCAAGTAAAAAATTTAAAACTGTGCGCATTGACGTACATTTTTTGAAATACGCAACGATTAAAGATTTAGCCCAACGCTCTTTAATTGCTAATATTTTAGATACAAGTACTAAAAAGTATCCAGATCAAGTTCGGTTTACGCATGCTCTATCGGAAATGTTTGGCGCTAGCTTTGGTGGAGGTGCTGCTAAAAAAGGTAATATGCATGATGTGGCTTTCTCAATGGTAGTTGCTAATGATAAATATATAAAGCACCAAAACTTAATTCAAGATGCGATTCGCTTTTTGAATGAAGTGATTGTTCATCCACTAGCAGATGGTAAGCAATTTGATGAAGAAACATTCCAACGTCAAAAGCAAAATATGTTAAATTATGTTAAATCGGCAACAGAAGATAAGCAGTATTGGTCCGCACAACAATTACGTAAACTAACTTTCGGTCAGACCGTGGTACAAGGTATTCCAAGCTATGGATTAGTAGAAGATTTAGAGAACCTAAAAAATGCAGAAACCTACCGAGCTTATTTGGATATGCTTAAAAATGATTTAGTGCATATTAGTGTTTCAGGGGACGTCAATCAAGAAGAGATTGAGGAAGATTTAAAGATTTTTGAATTAGATGAACGCCAATTTGATTTAAAACCTTTAATTACACATTTCGATGCACGGGAGAAAGCTATTGTTAAGGCTGAACATCAAGATGTACGCCAAGCACGCTTAAACTTATCTTTCAATATTCCGGCTGATATGACTGGAAAGAACTTTTTTACGGCAGTCGTATTTAATGCTTTATTCGGCGGATCACCACAATCTAAGTTGTTTGTTAACGTGCGCGAAAAAGCCAGCTTGGCCTACTATGCTAGTTCGAGTTTAGATTTATATGACGGAATCTTAAATATCCAGACAGGTATTAATGGCGGGAACCATGATGCTGCAATGCAAATTATTCAACAACAACTCCAAGACATGCAAAATGGGCTCTTTACTGAAAGCGAACTTGCTAACATTAAAAAAGGACTACAATCAGATTATCTTTCGGGGATGGACTTGCAAAGAACCGCACATCGGCGTGGATTAAATAATTATCTGTTAAATCGGCATTGGTCGACGGAAGAATGGCTAACCCAGATTAATGCAGTGTCTAAAAAGGATATTGAACAATTAGCTCAGCAAATTAAAATTCGAGCTGAATATTTCTTGAGTGGAGAATAATTTGAATGAATAAAAAAGTATATCAAGCGTTCAATGAATGCTTATTTTCAACCGTTCTTTCCAACGGTTTAAAAGTTAATATTTTACCCAAAACTGGATTTAAAAAAACATACGCCGTTTTAACTACTGATTTTGGATCAATGGATCGAGCATTCACTTTAGATGGTGAAAAAATTCAGATTCCCGCCGGCACGGCACATTTTTTAGAACATAAACTTTTTGAAAAGGCGGAATACGATGCATTTGAATTGTTCACTAATAACGGAGCAGATTCCAATGCATTTACAAGCTATACCAAGACTAGTTATCTATTTTCTTCAACGACTGGATTACAAGAGAATTTAGATATTTTATTAGATTTTGTTCAACAGCCATATTTTTCGGAGAAATCAGTTGCTAAAGAACAAGGAATTATTGGACAAGAAATTCAGATGTATAATGACGATTTTGATTGGCAATTATACATGGGGATTTTAAAGAATCTCTTCCCCAATCAATCCATTAGTGACGACATTGCCGGAACCGTGGAATCAATTGCTAAAATTACTCCGGAGTTGTTGTACAAAGTACATAAAGTATTTTACCGTCCCGAAAATATGAATTTATTTGTTACTGGGAACCTAGATCCGGATCAGATCCTTCAATGGATTAAGGATAATCAGCAACGAAAAGAGTTTGCAAAAGTTAACTTTGAAATTCCTACTCCAGAATCCGATGATGATGAGATTATCGAAAATCGTGCATTATTGACTAAGGTTGAACGTCCTAAAGTTATGTTAGGAGTTAAAAATGCTAAAGCATTGCCTCAACCTGGTATTGAACGTCTAAGATTCATTATTACGCTTGATTTGGCGTTATATTTAATCTTAAGTTCATCTTCTAGATTATATTTAGAATTGTATGATGAAGGGCTTTTGGACGACACTTTTGGATACGATTTAAATAGTGAAAGAGAAGCCTTGTTCCTAACTTTGGGCGGTGACACCAACCATCCTACTGAATTGATACAAGCCTTAAAAGATATTTTGACAACTGGTTTAATGAAGTCGGATGCGCTCCTCAAAGATTTCGAGCTAGCTAAAAAAGAAATGTATGGAAGAAGTATTACTAGGATGAATTCTTTGGAAGCTATTGCTAATTCATTTGAAGGTGAAAACTATGGAAATACGACAATTTTTGATGAAGCAATGCTTTATCAAGATATCTCTTTAGACGAAGTAATTAATACTTTCGATACCTTTATGAAAAATGTTGTTATTAGTACGTTTAAAATGGATAGTGAGCAGGCGAAGAAATGAAATTTGCATTAATTTGTGGAGCAAGTGGCAATATCGGAACAGCGATTAGTAAAGATTTGGCTCAAAAGGGATGGTCACTTTACTTACATTATTATCAAAATGAGGCAACAACTAATCAATTAGCCAATGAGTTACGGGCAGAATATCCTCAGCAAGATTTTTTAACCATTCAAGCGAATTTCAGAAGCGAAGACGCTGCTCAAAAAATTAGCAAAAATATTTTTGGGTTGAATGCCGTGGTTTTTGCTCAAGGAACGACAATCTATCAATTGTTTGATTGTTTTAGTGCCCAACAGTTGGAAAATTTGTGGCAAGAACAGTTAAAAACACCCATGTTAGTTATTCAAAAGGTAATTAAAAAAATAAGCAACGCTGAAAATGGAAGAATTGTTTTTATTGGTTCAATCTATGGAGCAGTAGGCAGTTCAATGGAGGTACCTTATAGTGCTATTAAGGGGGGGATTAGTAGTTTTGTAAATGCCTACTCTAAAGAAGTTGCTTCACTAGGAGTTACTGTTAATGCTGTTGCACCAGGGGCAGTTGCCACTAAGATGAACGATGAATTTAATCAAACAGAAATTGAAGCAGTTAATGAAGAAATACCGGTGGGACGTTTCGGTGATCCATCAGAGATCAGTCATATAGTTCAATCAATTATGGATGAACGGGCCTCTTACCTAACTGGTCAAACGATTTATGTTGATGGTGGATGGAAAAAATAATGATATACTTATCTTTGATTTAGAAATAAGTTGGGCGGTATACTTATGAGCACTAGAAAATACAAGGAAATTGGTGAGCGTCTGCAAGATGCTCGTATAAAAAAAGGGTGGACGATTGAAGAAGTTCAATTTAAACTGCAAATTTCAAAACGATATTTAATGGCGTTAGAAGCTGGTGAAAATGATGATTTACCAGGTGATTATTATACACAATCACTGATCAAGCAATACGCCAATCTACTTGAAATTGACCTTGGCAGTCGCAACCTAAAAAGTGAACCGAATAGTATCAAAGAATGGCGTCGTGCGCATGCTGAGATATCAAGTCGTAGTCAAAAAGAAGCACAACAACGAAAATCAGTTTTGCAAGGATTAATCCGGCAACATCCATGGTTGATGGGAATTGTATTGGTGGTTGTTATTTGGCTTTTAGTTTGGGGAGCTTTCAATGACATGGCTGGACATACTAAATCTACGTTCAAGGTACCAAATCAGGTCAAGGTGGTTGATACAACTAAAGGGACATCTACCAAGAAACATGGTCAGTCGAAGGCAAGCTCTTCCAAGAAGGAAAGTGCTAGTTCAAAGAACTCGAAGGCTACACTTAAAAAAATTAACAATAGCTCCGATAATTTAGAGGTAACGTTGGCTGCAGGAAGCCAGCATGCTAACTTAAAGATGCAGATGGGTCAAAGATCTTGGAATGCATTGACGGTAACTCAGCCTAAAGCAGAAACTACTTGGCAAGGACTGCTAGAAGCAAACGCTAGCAAAACAATTGAATTGAAAAAAGGTTACACTTATGCGCTTAAAATTGGCGCCTCAACTGGGTTTACGGGAACGATTGCCGGAAAAGAAATACCTAAATCAACTACCAATTCGGTGGTTCGAAATATAACAATTGAAGTAAAATAAGAGGGAGTATCAATGAATTTACCTAATAAATTAACTATTTTTAGAATAATTTTAATTCCAATTTTTATCATACTTACAGTCATGCCAGAAGTTGGTGGAAGTGTAGTTTGGTTGGGAACAAGTATTGCAGTTACCAAGATTTGGGGGGCACTTGTTTTTGCAATTGCATCTATTACCGATTTTTTAGATGGACAGATTGCTAGACGTCAACATTTAGTTACCAATTTTGGTAAATTTGCTGATCCAATTGCAGATAAAATGTTAGTAATGACTGCTTTTATTGTCTTAGTAGAAATGAAGATGGTTCCAGCTTGGATTGCCGCTATCATCGTTTGTCGTGAGTTAGCTATTAGTGGATTGCGCTTAATCATTGTGGAAAATGATGGTGAGGTGCTAGCAGCTGAAATGCCTGGAAAAATCAAAACATTCTCGCAAATGTTCGCGATTATTTTCTTGCTTTTGAATAACATTTTCTCAAGTTTCTTACATTTCGGTCTAGGTACAGTATTATTATATGTCTGCTTATTCTTTACTGTTTATTCAGGAATCGATTATTTTTATAAGAATCGGGCCATTTTTTCTGATTCATTCTAGTAATATAAAGGACTATAGCGAAATTTATGATTTTGTTATGGACCTTTTTTTAATACAAAAAAATAAAAACGAGTAAAATTACATATATAAGCATTGAGGAGGAAAAAAAATGAACGCTGAAATTATTTCAGTTGGTACAGAAATTTTGTTAGGAGAAATCGTCGATACTAACGCCGTTTATCTGAGCCAGCTTTTTGCTAAATTAGGGATTGATGTTTTCAACAAAATAACTGTTGGAGATAACGAAAAAAACATCATGGATGCCTTAGAAGTCGCTTCGAAGAGAAGTGATTTAGTGGTTACGATCGGCGGATTAGGTCCAACAGAGGACGATATCACTAAGCAATCCTTGGCTAAATTTGTCGGAAAAAACTTAAAACACGATCCCGAGGTGCTACAACAAATTACAGACTATTTTAAAAAACAAAATCGGCCATTAACTAAAAATAATGAACGTCAGGCTTTATTACTGGATGGGGCTAAACCAATTCATAATCCTAATGGATTAGCCCTGGGTATTTTTTATCACACAGAGCAAACCGATTATATTGTTTTGCCTGGACCGCCTTCGGAATTCGAACCTATGGTGGATGAAAAGGTACTTCCGCTACTAAGCCAGCAATATGGTTTGGAGAAAACAATTCAATCTAAAACTCTGCATTTTGTTGGAATCGGTGAGGCAGATTTAGCTGCTCGAGTAGATGAGATTGTTCGTAATCAAAGCAATCCTACTATCGCCCTTTACTTTAAACCAACCGATGTGACAATTCGATTGACTGCCAAAGCTAATTCTAAGCTAGCTGCTGAGGAAATTTTAAATCATACTAAAAAGCAACTACTAGATCGAGTTGGAGAATTCTTTTATGCAGAAGGTGACAGAGTTTCTTTCACCGATTTTGTCGTTAATCAATTGATTAAACGCAATATTTCATTAACAGCGGCAGAAAGTTTGACGGGGGGAGCTTTTGAAAGTACGGTTGTAGAAACTTCTGGAGCAGCAACCATTTTTCCGGGAGGATTTGTAACATATGCTGATGAGGTCAAAAGTAAGTTGATAGGGGTTCAACCAGCGACGATTGAAGAAAACACGGTTGTAAGTCGGCAAGTAGCGGAAGAGATGGCTAGAGGGGCTCAAAAGACGTTAGATACGGATATAGCGGTTAGTTTTACTGGAGTAGCTGGACCAGGGGCCTTAGAACATCACCAACCCGGAAACGTATGGATTGGTTTAGCTAAACGTGATGGGTCAATAGTCACTAAAGAATTTAATTTTGTTGGTAACCGTGAAAAGATTCGGCACCTAGCCGTGATGAACGGATTTAGAATGATATGGGAAAATGTTATTAAATAAAACATTCGAACTTTTGTTCGCTTTTTTGTTGATTTTTATAAAATAACTATGTATCATACTAGTATAGAGAAACCCTAGGAGGTTATTAATTGGCAGACGAAAGACAAGAAGCTTTAAATAAAGCACTTAAAAAAATTGAAAAAAACTTTGGTAAAGGATCTATTATGCGAATGGGGGATGCGGTTGATACGCAAATTTCAACGATTCCCAGTGGTTCTTTAGCATTAGACGATGCACTAGGAGTTGGCGGTTTTCCTAAGGGAAGAATCGTCGAAATTTATGGGCCTGAAAGTTCTGGTAAGACAACTGTAGCTTTACATGCAGTTGCTGAAGTGCAAAAACGTGGGGGAACTGCTGCATATATTGATGCTGAAAACGCGATGGATCCTGCATATGCAACTAATTTGGGCGTTGATATCGATTCACTCTTACTTTCACAACCAGACACTGGTGAAGAAGGATTAGCTATTGCCGATGCTTTGGTATCAAGTGGTGCTATTGACTTGGTCGTTATTGATTCCGTTGCAGCCTTAGTTCCACGTGCTGAAATTGATGGAGAGATGGGGGATGCTCATGTTGGCCTCCAAGCTCGGATGATGTCACAAGCACTTCGTAAATTATCTGGTTCGATTAACAAAACTAAGACGATTGCGTTATTCATTAACCAAATACGTGAAAAAGTCGGAATTATGTTTGGTAATCCAGAAACAACCCCTGGTGGACGGGCTTTAAAATTCTATGCAACAATCCGTTTAGAAGTACGCCGTGCAGAACAAATTAAAGATGGTGCCGACGTTATTGGTAACCGTGTTCGTATTAAAGTGGTAAAAAATAAGGTTGCTCCTCCATTCAAAAAGGCTGAAGTCGATATTATGTATGGTCATGGAATTTCGCAAACTGGTGAGATGATTGATATGGCTGTTGAAAAAGATTTGGTTGGTAAGAGTGGTTCATGGTATTCATACGGAGACGAACGCATTGGACAGGGTCGTGAGAATGCTAAGAAGTACATTGATGAACATCCAGACGTTCGTGCAGAAATTCTTGGTAAAGTTCGTGAAGCGTATGGTATGGTAGCTGATCCTACGAGTGAAGTTAAAAAAGAAAGTTCCAAAAAATCTTCAACTGATGATTCAGATTTAGCTTAAATACTACTAAAAGATTCAAGAAACTTTTCTTGAATCTTTTTTGATAGGTTTCAAACTAAATGATTCATTGACACTCTTATACCTAAATATTAAAATGATAATAAGTGTGAAAATCAAATAACATCATTCAAGAGATATAACTATGGTCTTGATGATTTGGAGGCAAAGATGATAATTTTATATATTATCCTCGCAATCATCGCTATAGTTGTTGGCTATTGTGCAGGATTCTTTATGCACAAACGGCTCATTGAAAAGCAAACTGCAAATGCCAGTAATTCGGCAGATGTAATTGTTGAAAATGCAAGAAAGCAAGCAGAAACGGAACGTCGTGAAAAGCTTCTAGAAGCCAAGGACGAGAGTCATCGCTATCGGGCGAAGGTGGAAAAAGAATTAAAAGAGCGACGGGCTGAGCTTCAAAAGCAAGAAGATCGTTTACTTCAGAGAGAAGATTCTCTTGATCGTAAGGATAATTCCTTCGAAAAGAGAGAGAATAGCCTAGAACGAAAAGAACAGAAACTTGCTCTAGACCAAAAGCATATCGATGAGCAACAACAAAAAGCATCATCACTCGTTGAAGAACGACAACAAGAACTTGAGCGAGTTTCTAATCTAACTCAAGAAGATGCAAAGAACTTAATTATTTCCGAAACAGAAGCTAAGTTGGAAAAGGAAAGAGCGTTAATAATCAAGGAAGGTCTTGAAGACGCTGAAGCAGAAGCAGATCAGACTGCCAGAAAACTTATCGCTGAAGCTATTCAACGCAGTGCGGCTGATATGGCATCTGAAACCACAATTACGGTGGTTTCGTTGCCTAATGACGATATGAAGGGTAGAATTATCGGACGTGAAGGCCGTAATATTCGAAACTTCCAAAATGTCACGGGAGTAGACTTGATCATTGATGACACTCCTGAAGCCGTGGTATTGAGTAGCTTTGACCCAATTCGTCGCGAAATTGCTCGAATTGCCTTAGACAAACTGATTCAAGATGGTCGGATTCATCCTGCTCGAATTGAGGAAATGGTTGAAAAAGCTAAAAAAGAAATGGATGACAATATTCGTAAGACTGGTGAACAAGCGGTCTTTGATTTGGGAATTCATTCTATGAACCCGGAACTAATTAAGTTAATTGGACAATTAAAATATCGGACGAGTTATGGTCAAAATGTTTTAAACCATTCAATTGAAGTTGCTAATTTAGCAGGTGTTTTAGCTGCTGAATTAGGTGAAGATGTTACTGTAGCAAAACGCGCAGGATTATTACACGATATTGGTAAAGCAGTACAACATGAAACTGATACTTCGCACGCTCAACTTGGAGTTGAGTTGGCTAAGAAGTATAAAGAAAGTGCAACGGTAATTAATGCAATTGCCGCTCATCACGATGGTGTTGAAGCACAGCATGTTATCTCCGTATTGGTTGCTGCAGCTAACTCGATTTCAGCAGCACGACCAGGAGCACGGAGTGATACACTACAAAGTTATATTCATCGTTTAGAAAAACTAGAACAGATTTCTAATAATTTTGATGGAGTAAAGAAAAGTTACGCAATTCAAGCTGGACGTGAAGTTCGCGTTATCGTTAAACCTAATAAGATTAACGATTTGAAGGCAGTTATGTTGACTCACAATATTCGTAAGGCGATTGAAAAAGAGCTCGAATATGCTGGAAAAGTTAAAGTAACGGTTGTACGTGAAGTTCGAGCAGTTGATTATGCTAAGTAAAGGAGAGTTGGACTAGCGGTCCGCTCTTTTTTTGTTATATGTTAGAATATCCATTGTTAATGTATTTTTTACGTATTTAAAAATATGAGAGAAAAAGCTGGAAGGAAAAAAGAATGCCACAAAAAACAAGTGATACGCCAATGATGCGTCAGTATATGGAAATTAAAAATCAATACCCCGATGCTTTCCTATTCTATCGAATTGGTGATTTTTATGAATTATTTTATGATGATGCGGTCAAAGGCTCCCAGCTATTGGAATTAACGCTAACAGCGCGTTCTAAAAACGCAGATGATCCGATTCCAATGTGTGGAGTTCCTCATCATGCAGCACAAAATTATATTGATATCCTTGTCGACCAAGGATACAAAGTGGCAATTTGTGAACAGATGGAAGATCCACGGACTGCTAAAGGAATGGTTAAACGTGAAGTTATCCAATTGGTTACTCCAGGTACAACAACTGATAAGAGTGCTGAGGATGCCAAAGAAAATAACTATTTGACCGCTGTTAATTTTGATTCTAAAACTAAAAAATATGGCTTTGCGTATACAGATCTTTCAACTGGTGAATTAAAAGTTGCGATTTTAGATGATTTTGATAGCGTGATTAATGAAGCAGTAGGATTACAGACCAAAGAAATAGTAACTGACGAAAGCCTTGCAGAAAGTTTTGAAGAACGTTTTAAAGAGTTAAATATTTTAGTGTCTAAGCAAAGTGAAGTGGAAATCTCCGCCGAATTAAGCTATTTAATTCAAGATCTAACAAGTTCAACGGAAATAGAAGTTGTTAAGCAACTACTTACGTATGTGCAAACTACGCAGAAACGTAATTTAGCTCATATTCAAAAAGCAGTGGCATACGAACCATCTTTCTTTTTGAGAATGGACCATGCTTCCAAGTATAATTTGGAACTAACTCGTTTAATTCGTACAGGAAAAAAACAAGGAACATTACTATGGTTGTTGGACGAGACTAAAACGGCGATGGGGGGACGTTTACTGAAACAATGGTTAGATCGTCCCTTAATCCGCAAAAAAGAAATTATTAGTCGCCAAGATCGAGTTCAGGTTTTAGTAGATCATTTTTTTGAGCGTAGTAATTTACAAGAAGAGTTAACAAAAGTTTATGATTTGGAACGGCTAGCTGGTCGCGTTGCATTCGGTAGCGTGAATGGACGAGATTTAATCCAACTCAAAACATCATTACTTCAAATTCCTAAGGTACGTCATATTTTAGAGGAACTTAGTGAGCCGGTCTTTGATGATGCTTTAGAACATTTGGATCCGGTTAGTGATATTGCCGAGCTAATCCAAAATGCTATTGATGAAGATGCACCAATTTCTGTTACAGATGGAGATATTATTAAAGATGGTTACCATGCTAAGTTAGATGAGTACCGAGATGCAATGCGTAATGGTAAAAAATGGATTGCGGATTTACAGGCACAAGAAAGAGCGACAACGGGAATTAAGACATTGAAGATTGGTTATAACAAAGTTTTTGGTTACTATATCGAGGTAACCAGAGCCAATTTAGCTAATATTCCTGAAGGACGTTATGAAAGAAAACAGACTTTAACAAATGCAGAGCGATTCATTACGCCAGAATTAAAGGAAAAAGAACGGATTATTCTGGAAGCTGAACAAAAATCTACGGATTTGGAATACCAATTATTTAAAGAAATTCGGGAATTAATCAAAAAGCAAATTGAAAGATTACAAGATTTAGCTAAACAAGTGGCCGAATTAGATGTCCTACAGAGCTTTGCGGTGGTTAGTGAAAAATATCAGTTTGTTAAACCAACTATGACCAAAAATCATGCAATCGAAATTAAAGATGGCCGGCATCCCGTTGTCGAAAAAGTGATGGGACATCAGAGTTACGTTCCAAATGATATTGATATGGATGATAATACAGACATTCTCTTAATTACGGGACCCAATATGTCGGGTAAAAGTACCTATATGCGGCAACTTGCCTTAACTGTAATTATGGCTCAGATGGGATGTTTTGTAGCTGCTAGCGAAGCAACTTTGCCAATTTTTGATCAAATATTTACTCGAATTGGTGCTGCAGATGACCTAATTTCCGGACAGAGTACTTTTATGGTTGAAATGCAAGAAGCAAACCGAGCTTTGAAGGATGGAACCAGTAATAGTTTAGTTCTTTTTGATGAAATTGGTCGTGGTACAGCCACTTATGATGGAATGGCTTTAGCTCAATCTATCATTGAATTTATTCATCAAAATGTCCATGCTAAAACGCTTTTTTCGACTCACTATCACGAGTTAACTGAGCTCGATCAATCACTAGAACATCTCAAGAATGTCCATGTTGGAGCAGTGGAACAAAATGGTAATCTTGTCTTTCTTCATAAAATGGAAGACGGCCCTGCTGATAAATCATACGGAATCCATGTTGCTAAGCTAGCAGGGATGCCTGATAAACTTTTAAAACGTGCATCCGTCATTTTAGAAAAACTTGAGGCTAAAGATCAAGCTCATTCTGATGGGGTTGAGACACCAGTCTCCAAAGCAACTCCGGTTGAATCAGAGCAAACGCCAACCATGATTGAAGAACAAATGGCTTTGTTTGAAACACCTACTAAGCCGGTTAAATCAAGTCCTAAAGAAGAAGTTGCTAACCAACTGGAACAGTTAAATTTAATGGATATGACTCCCATGGAAGTTATGAATCAGTTATATAAATGGCAAAAGAAACTTCGTAAGTGAGGCGATTATTTTTGGCAGAAATACATGAGTTAAGTGAAATTTTAGCGGATCAGATTGCAGCGGGTGAAGTTGTTGAACGTCCAGCTTCAGTGGTTAAAGAATTAGTTGAAAATGCTATCGATGCTGGTAGTTCTCGAATTGATATTTTGCTTGAAGAGTCTGGGTTAAAGATGATTCGAATTATTGATAATGGTAGTGGAATTGATGCAGATCAAGTTGAGATTGCTTTTAAACGACATGCTACGAGTAAGATTTCGTCGCGTTCAGACTTATTTAAGGTGGGGACTTTGGGTTTTCGAGGGGAAGCCCTACCTAGTATTGCTTCAATTGCAGATGTTGAAATGTTGACAGCTACAACTGATGGACCGGGTAAAAAGATTCATTACCGGGGTGGCAAATTAGAAGATAGCGGTGATGCTCAAAGTCGCCAAGGTACGGATATTACTGTACGGGATCTATTTTTCAATACTCCAGCACGTTTAAAGTACTTAAAATCGCTCCAAACGGAATTATCTAAAATTACGGATATTGTCAATCGAATTGCACTAAGTTACCCAGAAGTAGCTATCTCACTACAAAATAATGAGCGTGAGCTAATGCGAACCTCAGGAAACGGAAATATTCAACAAGTTTTAGCTAACATTTATGGTGCCAAAAATGCTCAAAAAATGGTACATGTTAAAGAACAAAATATTGACTTTACGATTGATGGTTATATTAGTTTACCAGAATTCACTAGGGCAAATCGCAGCTATATCACGGTTCTAGTTAATGGACGGTATATCAAAAATTTCCAAATCAGTAAGGCTATTATTGATGGTTATGGTTCAAAATTAATGGTTGGTCGTTATCCAGTAGCAGTTTTGAATATTAAAACTGATCCAATTTTAGTAGATGTAAATGTGCATCCAACTAAACAAGAAGTGCGCATCAGTGAAGAACAGACACTGTTAGATTTAATTTCCAAAGCCGTTTTTAATGAACTTGCAGATAAAAATTTGATTCCGGATGCAGTAGACAATTTAAAAAAGTCACGTGTAAAAGTAAGTTCAAGTGAACAACTTGACTTAGCTCGGATGGCCATATCGGGTTCTTTTGGGATGGAACAGGATCATGTAACGATTCCAGATACAGATAACGACGAAGTTGAAAAAGAAGTAAATATCTCGGATCGATATGTGGAACCTGAACCAATTGTTATTAATAGTCGCCAAGATTTAAAATCTGATACCATTGCCGAATTTAAAACCAAATACGCTAACGATGCAGTAGTTAACAATGCGGTTGAAGACGGGGATCAGCCTGAATTAAAAGAGAAAGATGCCGTACAACGTTTTCCAACTTTGACTTACATTGGACAAATGCACGGAACATATTTGTTTGCCGAAGCTGAGGATGGTCTCTACATTATTGATCAACATGCAGCGCAGGAACGTATTAATTATGAATATTATCGAGTTCAAATTGGAGAGGTCAGTGATGATCAGCAGGACTTACTAGTGCCAATTTACTTAGATTATTCAACTACGGATGCTATCCGAATTAAAGAAAAGCAAACAGTCTTAGAGTCGTGTGGATTGTTTTTAGAAGAATTCGGGAAAAATACGTTTATCGTTAGACATCATCCAACGTGGTTCAAAAAAGGGCAAGAGGAAGACACCGTTAAAGAAATGGTTGATTATGTTTTAAATGATAGCTCAATGACGGTAGCTAAATTTAGGGAAGCAACCGCCATCATGATGAGTTGTAAACGAGCTATTAAAGCCAATCATCATTTAGATGAACCACAAGCTAAACAATTATTAAAAGACATCGCTAAGGCTGAAAATCCATTTAATTGTCCTCATGGTCGTCCAGTACTAGTACATTTTTCAACGACAGACATGGAGAAAATGTTTAAAAGAATTCAAGATCCACACCATTCTGACTTGGTGGAAGATGAGATGTGATACAATTAACTGAATGCGAACAAACGTTTTGAAATGAGGATTTATAAATGTATGAATATTTAGATGGAGTCGTCGTTAACGTTAATCCAGCTTATATTGTTGTTGATGTCAACGGAGTTGGATTTTTAGTTAACGTGGCTAATCCATATAGTTTTGAACTAGATGCTAAACAGAAAGTTTTTGTTCATCAAGCTGTTTCAGAAAATGATCAAACTTTATATGGATTTAAAAAAGCTGAAGATAAAGAACTTTTTCTTAATTTATTAAAAGTTAAGGGGATTGGCCCGAAAAGTGCGTTGGCTATTTTAGCGAACGATGATCATACAGGGTTGATTAATGCGATTAATAATGATGATGTAAGTTATCTCAAAAAGTTCCCTAAGATTGGTCCTAAGGCTGCTCAACAAATCATTCTAGATTTGAAGGGCAAAGTGGCGGTTGAAAATGAAGTAGGAACCCTTTTTGATTTATCAACTACTTCAAACCAAGCTCTAGATGAAGCTCTAGAAGCTTTGATTGCATTAGGTTATTCTGAAAAAGAGGTTAAGAAATTAACTAAGAAATTGAGTGAACAAACTGATCGGACAACTGATCAGTATATTAGTTCGGGATTAAAATTATTGATGAAAGGATAAGACAAGTTGATGGAAGATGAACGGATTACTTCTGCGGAAGTTCAAAGTCCAGACGAAGAAAATGAAGAGTTGTCGTTAAGGCCTCAAACATTGCATCAATATATTGGTCAGGATCAGATTAAACATGAGCTTGAAGTATATATTGCCGCAGCCAAAAATCGCGAAGAAGCACTAGATCATGTTCTTTTATATGGCCCCCCTGGACTAGGGAAAACGACTTTAGCGATAGTTATTGCTAATGAAATGAACGTTCAGATTCGAACGACTAGTGGACCAGCCATTGAAAAACCGGGTGATTTAGTAGCTCTTTTGAATGAGCTACAACCTGGTGACGTTTTATTTATTGATGAAATTCATCGATTACCTAAAGTGGTGGAGGAAATGCTCTATTCAGCCATGGAAGATTTCTTTGTTGATATTGTTGTCGGACAAGGACCAACTGCACATCCAATTCATTTTCCTTTACCACCTTTCACTTTGATTGGAGCGACTACTAGAGCGGGCTTACTCTCAGCTCCATTACGAGACCGCTTTGGAATTGTTGAACATATGAATTACTATAATGAAGCGGATTTAGCTAACATTGTTCGACGCTCTGCGGGTATTTTTAACTCGCATATTGACGATCAAGGGGCGTACGAAATTGCTAGTCGCTCACGAGGAACACCGCGAATTTCGAATCGTCTGTTAAAACGAATCCGAGATTTTGCTGAAGTAGAAAATGATGGACAAATTGATCGCCAATTGGTTAGTCAGTCCTTGAAATTACTTCAAGTAGATAATCGTGGACTAGATCGGACTGATAAAAAAGTTCTAACTACTATGATCGAGCTCTATGGAGGTGGTCCGGTAGGAATTTCCACCATTGCAGCTAATATCGGTGAAGAACCAGATACTATTTCAGAAATGTATGAACCATACTTGCTTCAAATTGGATTCCTGAAAAGGACGCCTCGAGGCCGGATGGTTACAGAACGTGCCTACGAACATCTAGGCTTAATTGATCAATATATGAATAAATGAGGAATTGAAAATGACACTAACTACTGAAGATTTTAATTATGACTTACCACATGAATTAATTGCCCAAACTCCAATTAAAGAACGCGATGAATCTCGTTTACTTGTGTTAGACCACGAAACAGGAGCAATGGAAGATAAACATTTTTACGATATTATCGACCAATTAAATCCTGGTGATGCAGTCGTTATGAATAATTCACGAGTAATGCCGGCTCGTATTTACGGAATTAAGGATAAAACGGGTGGTCACTTTGAAGTTCTACTATTACACAATATTGAAGGCGACCGCTGGGAAACGCTCGTTAAACCTGCTAAACGAGCAAAAACTGGAACCAAAATTATATTTGGGGATGGTGCTTTGACAGCGACAGTCACCAAAGAATTAGAACATGGTGGACGTGAGATTGTCTTTGATTATGATGGAATTTTCATGGAAGTTTTGGAAAAGCTAGGAGAAATGCCGTTACCTCCATACATCAAAGAAAAATTAGATGATCCAGAACGTTATCAGACCGTTTATTCTAAAGAACCAGGTTCAGCAGCAGCTCCAACGGCTGGATTACACTGGACTAAAGAACTACTAGAAAAGGTTGAACAAAAGGGCATTAAATTAGTTTATTTGACATTGCATGTTGGACTAGGAACTTTCCGACCTGTGGATGAAGATAATATTGAAGATCACAAGATGCACAGTGAGTTTTATCAACTTTCTGAAGAATCAGCGGCAGCCTTGAATGAAGTGAAGAAGCAGGGTGGAAGAATTGTGGCTACGGGAACAACTTCAATTCGGACGCTTGAAACAATTGGCTCTAAGTTTAATGGAGAAATTAAAGCTGATAGTGGTTGGACGGATATTTTTATTAAACCAGGTTATGAATGGAAAGTGGTTGACGCTTTTATAACTAATTTCCATTTACCAAAATCAACTTTGGTAATGCTAGTAGCGGCCTTTACGGGAAGAGAAAATATTTTAAATGCTTACCAACATGCGATTGAAGAAAAATATCGTTTCTTTAGCTTTGGTGACGCAATGTTTATTAAATAAAGAACTATGAATGGAGAAATACATTGGAACCTGCAATTAAATACCGATTAATTAAAACCGATAAGCATACAGGAGCACGTCTAGGTGAAATAATCACCCCGCATGGTACTTTTCCAACACCGATTTTTATGCCCGTTGGAACTCAAGCAACCGTCAAAGCCATGTCACCTGAAGAACTAGAAGACTTAGGAGCAGACATTATTTTGTCGAATACCTATCATTTATGGGTGCGACCAGGTGAAGATATTGTTAAAGAAGGTGGTGGTCTTCACCAATTTATGAACTGGAAAAAGGGAATCTTAACTGATTCAGGTGGATTTCAGGTATTTTCTTTAGCGAAATTACGGGATATCACTGAAGAAGGGGTGCACTTTAAAAACGAGCTTAACGGAGCAAACATGTTCCTTTCACCGGAAAAGGCTATTCAAATTGAAAATGATCTGGGTCCAGATATCATGATGAGTTTCGATGAATGCCCGCCTTATTTTGAGAGTTATGACTATGTTAAACATTCGGTCGAAAGAACTAGCCGTTGGGCCGAACGTGGTTTGAAAGCTCATCGTAACCCAGAAACCCAAGGCCTTTTTGGGATTATTCAAGGTGCCGGTTTCGAAGATTTAAGAAGACAAAGTGCTAAAGATTTAGTTAGTATGGATTTCCCTGGATATTCAATCGGAGGACTTTCAGTAGGAGAGTCTAAAGAAGAAATGAATCGGGTGTTGGATTTCACAACGCAATTGATTCCCGAAAATAAGCCCCGTTATTTAATGGGAGTAGGTTCGCCAGATGCTTTGATTGATGGTGTTCTTCGTGGGGTAGATATGTTTGATTGTGTATTACCAACCCGCATTGCCCGAAATGGTACCTGTATGACGAGTCATGGTCGTTTAGTAGTTAAAAATGCTAAATACGCGCGTGATTTCACACCAATTGATGATAATTGTCAATGCTATACTTGTCGCAACTACACTCGGGCTTATATTCGCCATCTAATTAAGACCGACGAAACTTTTGGTCTTCGACTAACCAGTATTCATAATGTCTATTTCTTAGTTCATTTGATGAAAGATGTGCGTCAAGCTATTATGGATGATAATTTACTTGAGTTTAGACAAACCTTCTTTGAAGAATACGGATATAATAAGGAAAATAGTAAGAATTTCTAAGAGTACTGGTTTAGAAAACGTATTTTTGGTACAGTATACTTAGACGACTTTAGTGAGGTGAAAAAATGTTATTAGCAGCTGCAAATGGTGGTTTCGGAATGAGTTCAATCATTTTCTTTGTTTTAATCATTGGATTGATGTACTTCATGATGATCAGACCACAACGTAAACAACAACAAAAGCGCCAAGAAATGATGAATCAATTGAACGTTGGAGACAATGTTGTAACAATTGGTCGTCTTCATGGGGTGGTTGATTCAATTAATGAAGAGGAAAAAACTGTTACTTTAGATTGTGATGGTATTTACCTAGTTTTTGATCGTATGGCAATCATGCGGGTCGAAAAGAAGGCTCTTACGACAACTGAAACAACTGAAACTAAAGAAGAAGCTCCCGTAAAGGAAGCCGAACCTGAAGAAACAACTGAAAAAGAAGAATAATTTTTCAAACTTAGACCGCGAATTTTAATTCGTGGGTCTTTTTTTTCTTGTTTGAAGTTTTAAAATGGTAGATAATTAATCTATTGAAAAGCGAAAGCGGGGTTATAAAAATGAATCAAAAGGCTTTATTTATTATTTTTGGCGGAACAGGCGACTTAGCTTATCGAAAATTATATCCGGCGTTATTTAATTTATACGAAAAAGGATATTTAAAAGAGGGTTTTGCTGTAATTGGTACAGCACGCCGTCCGTGGTCTAACGATCACTACCATGAAGTAGTTATGAGTGCAATTGAAGACGCAGGCCGTGATTCTGGTCGGACTAACGATGACCTACCTCGCAAATTTGCAAGTCATTTCTACTATCAATCACATAATGTTGATGATGTCGATCATTATGTAGCTTTACGTAAATTAGCAGATGAATTGGATGAAAAGTATGATCTTCAAGGAAATCGTATTTTTTATTTAGCAATGGCACCAAGATTCTTTGGAACAATTGCTGGCCATCTGAAAGATCAAGCTTTACTTACAAAGGGAAATGGTTTTAACCGATTAATTATCGAAAAACCCTTCGGACGTGATTATCCCAGCGCTAAAGAATTGAACGATTCAATTTCGGGTTCCTTTAAAGAAGAACAGATTTTTAGAATTGATCATTATTTAGGTAAGGAACCGATCCAGTCAATTGCTGGATTACGGTTTGGGAATGCATTGTTCAACTCGCTTTGGAATAAAGAACATATTGATAACATTCAGATTACCCTATCTGAATCACTTGGTGTCGAAGAACGGGCTGGATACTATGAAACAGCTGGGGCAATGCGGGATATGGTCCAAAATCATATTATGCAAATTGTTTCGTTACTTACAATGGAACGGCCAGATGTTTTTGATTCAGAACATTTACGTGACAAGAAAATTGAAGCTTTGGAAAATATCCAAATGTATACCAAAGAAGAAGCTAAAAAATATTTCATTCGTGGCCAATATGGTGCAGATGAGGCTAATACACAACTTGGATACCGAGATGAAGAAGGTACGGATAATCAATCAACTGTTGAAACTTTCGTTGCCGGTAAATTAATTACACATAATCCGTCATTAGATGGTGTACCAGTTTATATTCGTACTGGGAAACGATTAACTAAAAAATCAACTCAGATTAACATTGTATTTAAAAATGATGATCAAAACATTTTTGCTAAAGACGCGTCAGAAAAATTAAAGACCAATGTTTTGACTATGCATATTGAACCTGATCAAGGGTTTACACTAGAATTTAATACAAAGACTGGAAACCAAGGTTACAATCTTTCCCCAGTTCATTTACGTTATCGTAAGACAGCCACTGAAAAGGCTCAAATTCCAGATGCTTACGAAGGCTTGATTCGCGATGCTTTAATGGGAAATAAGACTAATTTTGCACATTGGCATGAAGTTAGCCAAGCATGGAAGATTATGGATGTAGTCCGCGAGGCTTGGGATGAAGAAGAACCCGCATTTCCAAACTATGTAAGTGGTAGTATGGGACCTGAAGCAGCTATGCAACTTCTAGCTGATGATGGACGTAAATGGGTTTTTAATCCACGCAGCTAATAATGGAAACAGAAGTTTTAACTCCGATCAACATTGATGATTCTCGTAAGATAATTCATGTTGATATGGACGCCTTTTATGCTTCAATTGAGATGCGAGATAACCCCAAGTTTAAAACCCAGCCTTTGGTGGTAGCTCATGATCCGCGCCTTACTGGAGGACATGGGGTTGTCACAACGGCAAACTATATTGCACGGCAATTTGGTGTCCATTCTGCGATGCCGGCTATGAAAGCTTTAGAACTTTGTCCAGAGGCGATTTTTAAAGATCCGGACTTCACTAAATATCGTGCAGTTTCGGAACAAATTCATCAAATTTTTCACGAGTATACCGATAAGATTGAACCCGTTGCCTTTGATGAGGCCTATTTAGATGTTTCAGAAGATAAAAAGGGGCTTGGTGACGCTGTGTTGATTGCTCATGAAATTCAGAAAGTTATCTTTAATGAAACCCAATTAACCTGCTCTACGGGAATTTCATACAATAAATTTCTGGCTAAAATGGCTTCCGAATATTCCAAGCCAGTAGGTGTGGCAATCATCGAAAAGGATGACGTTGCTGAGTTTCTAAAGAATATTCCAATCGAACGGTTTAGAGGGGTTGGCAAAAAAACAGTGCCTAAAATGCACGAGCTAGGTGTTTTTCAAGGTGCGGATTTAATCAAGATGTCTGAAAATGATTTAATTCATTACTTTGGAAAATTTGGGTACACCTTGTTTCGTTGGGTTCGCGGGCAAGATGATCGCCCAGTCGAATACTTGCGTGAGAGAAAATCAATTGGCAAAGAAGAAACGTATGGAAAATTGCTCACCACTGAGATGGAGGTTGAAGAGCGACTTCGGGTAATTGCTAAGAATCTACTTCGCGCAGTTTTGAAAAGACAGAAACACGGCAAAACCATTGTATTGAAACTAAGATATGGTGATTTTGAAACGTTAACTAAACGAATCACATTGGACGAATTTTTCCAAAATGATGTTGAAACCTATTATTTTTATGCTAAACAGATTTTGGATGAAATTGCTGATATTTCGCGGGGGATTCGCTTATTAGGGATTACACTAACCAACTTAACGGATCAAAATTTTCAAGAAGTTTCTTTACCACTGTTTAAGCACTCAGAGTGATTTTGTGATATGCTTAAGAGCGCTAATAATAAAGTATTAAACTTATATTGATAAAAATTTAATGAGTAGGATAAATGAGGCTGTAATGGACACACTTGAAAAAATTTTAGAACAAATCAAAAAATATAACCGAATTATTATTCATCGTCATCAACGTCCCGATCCCGATGCCATTGGATCACAAGTTGGACTCGCCAAAATTTTACAAGCATCTTTTCCCCATAAACAAATCAAAGTGGTTGGAAAACAAATCGATGGTTTGAGTTGGTTGGGTAACATGGATGAAATTGAAGGTGATTTCTTCGATGATGCATTGGTAATTGTGATTGATACGGCCAATTCACCAAGAATTGACGATCGTCGCTTTGAGAACGGGGCGTTCCTAATTAAAATCGATCATCATCCGAATGATGACCCATTTGGCGATTTGATGTGGGTAAAAGAAGAAGCATCAAGTAGTTCAGAATTAGTTTTTGATTTCTATAATCGCTTCAAGGACCAATTAACGCTGACAGCAGACGCGGCTAGAGATCTCTATGCGGGAATCGTGGGAGATACTGGACGCTTTATGTATGCAGCTACTAGTGCACATACGCATAGTGTAGTAGCTGGTTTAATGGAAACTGGCTTTGACATGGTAGCTGTTAATCAGACGTTAGACGAAATACCAGAATCAGTAGCTCATTTATCATCATACGTATATGACAACCTTCAAATTAAGGCTAATGGGGCTGCCCATATTGTTTTAAGTAAAGAAGCTTTGGATAAGTTTGATTTGAAGGACGCTGGAACAGCTGGAATTGTTTCACTACCAGGTCATATTACAACGGTTAAATGCTGGGCAATTTTTGTTGAACAAGATGATCACTCTTACCGTGTTCGACTTCGTTCAAAGGGTCCAGTGATCAACGAACTTGCAAAGAAACACGACGGCGGTGGTCATCCATTAGCTAGTGGTGCGAAGGCAGCTAACATTGAAGAAGTTAACCAAATTGTAAGTGAATTAGATCAATTGGTTTAGACAAGGAGTATTTAATGAACGAATTTCAGAAGTTTAATCTAAAACCATTTTTAATGACGGCTTTAGATGAGATTAATTTTAAGACACCTACCCCTGTACAGGATAAAGTGATTCCACTTATTGCTGATGGAAAGAGTGTTGTCGGACAATCTCAAACGGGGAGTGGTAAAACCCATGCTTTTCTTTTACCAATTTTTAACAATATCGATCCAGAATTAAATGCAATTCAAGCAGTAATTACGACACCTAGTCGTGAATTGGCTTATCAAATTTATGAAGATGCTAAGCAATTAGCCTCAGCTTCAGAAGTTAAGATTGAAATTGGCAATTACGTTGGTGGAACTGATAAGAAACGTCAAGTTGAAAAATTAGGACATCATCAACCAGCTATCATCATTGGTACACCAGGACGAGTTTTGGACTTGTTAAAGGAACGGGCCTTGAACTTCCGTCAAGTGAAGTATATGGTTATTGACGAAGCTGATATGACCTTAGATATGGGATTTTTAAACGCGGTAGATCAAATTGCTGCTGCAATGCCATCTAAGCTGCAAATTTTGGTTTTCTCAGCTACCATTCCACAACGGCTAAATGTATTTTTGAAGAAGTATATGGATCATCCGGTAATTGAAGAGATTCCTACCGAAACAACTATTAGCCCTACCATCAAGAATATCTTGATTTCAACTAAGAGTTCTGGCAAAAATAATTTAATTTATAAATTATTGACTATGGGAGAGCCCTATCTAGCTTTAGTTTTCACCAACACTAAGGAACGTGCTGATGAGTTGACCGATTATCTTAAAGCTCAGGGACTCGATGTTGCTAAAATTCATGGTGGTATCCAACCACGTGAACGTAAACGAATTATGAAGGATATTCATCGTCTTCGTTATCAATACGTTGTAGCAACTGATTTGGCTGCTCGTGGAATCGATATTGATGGAGTTTCACTAGTAATTAATGATGATATTCCGACAGACCTTGAATTCTTTATCCATCGAGTGGGTCGTACTGGTCGAAATGGTATGTCAGGAACCGCAATCACCTTATATATGCCAAACGAAGAAGACAAAGTAGCTGATGTCGAAAAGATGGGAATTACATTCTTACCTCAACAGATTCGAAACAACGAATTAGTTGATACGTACGATCGTGATCGTCGTCAGACGCGTCGTCTGAGTCAAAAGAAGCTTGACCCAACCATGATTGGGATGGTTAAGAAAAAGAAGAAAAAGGTTAAACCAGGTTACAAGCGTCGAATTCGCAAAGCAATTTCAGAAAAAGAAATTCGTGATCGTCGTATGGAACAACATCAAGCAGTTCGTGAAGCCAAAAAGGCTAAGATAAAACAATCACGAAATAAGCGAAGATAAATTGACATTTTAAAGTTGATTTTCTATAATTAGCTGTAATATTTTTAAAATCATTTGAGATATGTAGGAGCTAACCCCTTAGTGCAAGAGACATTCTGGCTGGTGTGAAGGGTGAAGGGAAGCTTCTATGCTACTCAAGTTAATGAATCGTTTTCTCAGCGTTAATGAGACTTAAGAGGTATACGATTAAACATCGTTGCAAGTAAAGTGGTACCGCGCAGTCGCGTCTTTATTATTTTACATGCAATGGTGTTTTTTATTTTAGGAGGAAATAATGGAAAGAAAGTCAAGTAGTGAAATTCGTCGAATGTATTTAGATTTTTTCAAGAGTAAAGGTCACATCATTGAACCCAGTGCCTCATTAGTACCGCAAGATGATCCAACTTTGTTATGGATTAATTCTGGGGTTGCTACCATGAAAAAGTACTTTGATGGAAGTGTGGTTCCTGAAGTACCTCGTCTAACAAGTTCACAAAAAAGTATTCGAACAAATGATATTGAAAATGTGGGTCATACGGCTCGTCACCATACTTTGTTTGAAATGTTGGGTAACTTTTCAGTAGGAGATTATTTTAAAGAAGAAGCTATTCATTGGGCTTGGGAATTGCTAACGTCCAAAGAATGGTATGGCATGGACCCAGAAAAATTGTATGTTACCGTCTATCCTAAGGATGAAGAAGCTAAAAAAATATGGTTAGAAACACCAATTGATCCTAGCCATATTGTGGAAGTGGAAGACAATTTCTGGGATATCGGTGAGGGTCCTAGTGGTCCTGATTCAGAAATTTTCTATGATCGCGGTGAAGCATTTAATAATCTTGAAGATGACGATCCAGAGAATTATCCTGGTGGAGAAAATGAACGCTGGCTTGAAATTTGGAATATTGTATTTTCACAATTTAACCATAAGCCAGATGGAACTTATGAACCACTTCCACATAAAAATATTGATACGGGGATGGGATTAGAACGAGTTGTTTCTGTTTTCCAAGATGCTCCCACTAACTTTGAAACAGATTTATTCTTACCAATTATCCATGAAGTTGAAAAACTTAGTGGTAAAAAGTATGGAGAAAATAAAGAAAGTGATATCTCATTTAAGGTAATTGCTGACCATGCACGGGCTATTACGTTTGCTATTGGTGATGGAGCTATTCCTTCTAATGAGGGACGTGGATACGTTATTCGTCGCTTATTACGTCGTGCGGTTATGCATGGTAAACAACTGGGGGTAAATGAAACCTTCCTTTACAAGATGGTTCCAGTTGTAGGCGAAATTATGAAGGATTACTATCCAGAAGTGTTGGCTGATCAGGATTATATTGCCAAAGTTATTAAATCTGAAGAAGATCGTTTTAGCGAAACACTTACAGACGGACTAGAACTTTTAAATACAATTATTGATGAAACTAAGACTAAGGGCTCCGACACAATTTCTGGATTTGATGCCTTTCGTTTGTTCGATACTTATGGTTTCCCACTAGAACTAGCTAAAGAATATGCTAGTGATAAGGGGCTCAAAGTTGACGAAGCAGGCTTTGAAGATGAAATGCAGAAGCAAAAAGAACGTGCCCGTTCGGCTCGATCAACAGAAAAATCAATGGGAGTTCAATCTGATTTATTAACGGATTTAAAGACTGAAAGTAAATATGTTGGTTATGATACTCTTCGAGTTGATAATGCAATCCTTGAAAATGTAATTCAGGATGGGAAATTAACAGATATTGTAGAACCGGGTGAAGCCCGCGTCTTATTTAATATCACACCTTTCTATGCTGAAATGGGTGGACAAGTTGCGGATCAAGGTGAAATTAGGGATGCCAATGGCGAAATTGTGGCGGAAGTGATTGATGTTCAACATGCACCTAATGGTCAAAACTTGCATACTATTAAAGCTTTAAAGAAGATGCACAGCGGAGCAGCTTATACATTAGAAGTTAACCGAGCTTTCCATTTGAAAGTTGAAAAGAACCATACAGCTACTCATTTATTAGACCAAGCGCTACGTGATATTTTGGGCGATCATACACAACAAGCAGGTTCGTTAGTTGAACCAGGTTATTTACGTTTTGATTTTACGCATTTTGGACAAGTAACTAACGAAGACTTGGATCGGGTCGAAAAAATTATTAACGAAAAAATTTATGATGAAATTCCAGTAACAACGGTTGAAACGGACCTTGAAACTGGTAAGAAGATGGGCGCCATTGCCTTGTTTAATGATAAATATGGTAAAAAGGTACGCGTTGTTGGTATTGGCGATTATTCAAAAGAATTTTGTGGGGGGACCCATGTCAAGAATACTAATGAAATTGGACTCTTTAAGATCGTTTCAGAATCCGGTGTGGGAGCTGGCGTTCGCCGAATTGAAGCTGTAACTTCACAGGCCGCACTTGAATTCTTAAATACTGAAGAAAACCTTTTGAAGCAAACAGCTGGTCTTTTGAAGAGTGCTCAATTAAAAGATGTTCCTACTAAGACTGAACAACTTCAATCAAATGTTAAAGCATTGACACAAAAAATTAGCCAATTAGAAGCTAAGATTGCTAAATCCCAAGCTGCTAATATCGGCGATGAAATGGTGGAAATTAACGGAGTGCGTTTAATTGCTGCTGATGTTCAAGTTTCAGGAATGGATCAATTACGTCAAATGGCTGATGATTGGAAAAATAAAGATCAATCCGATGTCCTAGTCTTAGCTGCTAAGATTGGTGAAAAGGCTAATTTAATTGCTGCTGTCAAAGATGATTTTGTTAAAAAAGGTCTTAAAGCAGGAGATTTAATCAAAGCAATCGCGCCTAAAGTAAACGGTGGCGGTGGTGGACGTCCGAACATGGCTCAGGCCGGTGGTTCTAATCCGGATAATATCAAGGCTGCTTTGCAAGCCGCTCGAGAATGGCTAGAAAGTCAAAATGGATAATATTACGAGTTAGTTACGAGAAGCTCCATTCATTGTGATTTAGGTGCTAATAAAGTAAAATTAGGACTAGTATGTGAAGAGGGGTGCTAACAGTGGGAAAACTTGATGAAACAATGTTCTTTGACTTTGGCGATAATAAGCAAAACGATGTCAGAGAAACTTTAAAAACAGTCTACGATGCTCTTGAAGAGAAGGGATATAACCCTATTGATCAGATCGTTGGTTATTTAATTTCAGGTGATCCGGCATACATTCCACGGTTGAATGATGCTCGTAATTTGATTCGGAAACATCAGCGCGATGAGATTATCGAAGAACTCGTTCGATACTATCTATCTGAACAAATCGCTGATAGCAAAAAGGAAGAAAATTAATGAGATTAATGGGAATGGATGTCGGTTCAAGAACAGTCGGAATTTCAGTTAGTGATCAGTTAGGATGGACTGCTCAAGGTGTCGAGATTGTTCCAATCAATGAAGATGAAGAAATCTTCGGGATTGAACGCGTTAAAGAATTAGTAAAAGAATATGATGTTGTAGGTTTCGTATTAGGCTTGCCTAAAAATATGAATAACACTGAGGGACCAAGAGTTGAAGCAGCACGTAACTATGGTAAGTTATTGGAAGAAACTTTTGGATTACCCATCGATTTTCAAGATGAACGGCTAACGACTGTGGAAGCTGAGCGCATGTTGATTGAGAAAGCAGATACTTCTCGTTCAAAGCGAAAAAAAGTGATTGATAAATTAGCAGCTAGCCTGATTTTAGAAAACTACTTAAACGGACATGGAAAATTAATCGATAGATTAAAGTGAGGACAAGCATATGGATAACGAAGAACAAAAAATTACACTTGTTGACGAACACGGAAATGAAGAATTGTATAACGTACTATTTACGTTTGATTCAGAGGACTATGGTCGTTCATACGTCTTACTTTACCCATCAGAAGCAGAAGCAGATGAAGAGGTTGATATTCAAGCTTATGCCTTTATGCCTGATGAAAATCACGACTTAGGTGAAGGGGAATTGATTCCAATTGAATCTGATGAAGAATGGGATATGGTCGAAGAAGTCTTGAATACATTCCTTGGTGATCAAGACCAAGATTAATTTCCTAGAAACGGTCCTTGTTTGACGATGAGATATTATCTATCGGCGAGCGGGCCGTTTTTGATTTGAAATGAAATGAGATTGATATGAATAAGAAAATTTTAGATGTTTTAGAGTATGACAAGATTAAACAATCTATTCGGCAGTTTATAGCTACTGAAAATGGAACAAAAGAGTTACGTGAGCTAGTACCAAGTAGCGATGAAACTGAAGTACGAAACGCCTTAAAACAAACACTAGATGCGGTTAATATTTATCGTTTAAAGAATGGTATTCCAGTTCCGCGGCTTGAAGATGTGACAGAGGCACTTCAACGTTTGAAGATTGATGCTGCTTTAAACGGTCAAGAATTAGCTCAAATTGGTAGAATTCTAAGAGCTACACGAACGGTAATTAACTTTTTCGATGATTTAGAAAATGAAGAAATTGAAATCATTGCACTAGATCAAGTGATTGAGCAACTAGTAACTATTCCTGAAGTTGAAGAACGTTTAAGTAATTCAATTGAAGGAAACGGTCATTTGTTGAATTCCGCTTCAAGCGAACTAAGACGGATTCGTGCTTCCATTACCCGTATCGAGAGTGATGTGCGTTCACGAATGGAAAAATTCACACGTGGAAATAATGTTAAGTATTTAAGTGAACCAATCGTGACTATCCGAAACGAACGCTATGTTATTCCAGTTCGTGTTGAATATCGTTCTAAATTTGGTGGAGTAGTCCATGATCAAAGTTCATCAGGACAAACATTATACGTTGAACCTGAATCAGTAGTGGATTTGAATAATGAATTACGACAAAACCAAGTAGCAGAAGTCCATGAAGAGCAACGCATCTTACAAGAACTTAGTGCATTAGTAGCTCCTTACACAGATACATTAAAAGATAATAGTCGCATTTTGGGCCATTTAGATTTACTAAATGCTAAGGCCCAGTATGCTCATCAACTAAAAGCAACTGAACCGCAAATTTCAGCGTCCAATGAAATTAACCTACGAGAAGCAAGGCATCCTTTGATTGACCAAAAAAAGGTAGTTTCCAACGATATTAGACTAGGTGGAGAGTATGAGACACTCGTGATTACTGGACCTAATACCGGTGGTAAGACCATCACCTTAAAAACGGTGGGACTCCTTCAATTAATGGCACAGTCGGGAATGTTTATTCCAGCTAATGAGAATAGTACGGTTCGGATTTTTGAGGAAATATTTGCTGATATTGGGGATGAGCAATCCATCGAACAAAATTTGAGTACGTTCTCTTCCCATATGGATAATACAATTCGAATTTTAGGCAATTTAAATGAACGTTCCTTGGCATTATTTGATGAATTGGGTGCCGGAACAGATCCTAAAGAAGGGGCTGCACTTGCGATTGCTATTTTAGATAAAGTTCGCAGCACGGGGGCTGTTTCAATGACTACCACCCATTATCCAGAATTAAAGACTTATGGATATGAAAGAATGGGTACCATTAATGCTAGTATGGAATTCGATGTTGATACCTTGCAGCCTACCTATAAGTTATTATTAGGAATTCCTGGTCAGAGTAACGCTTTTGAAATTTCAAAACGTTTAGGTTTAGATAGTGATATCATCAGTCAAGCTCGGGGGCTAGTTGACCAAGATAGCCAAGATTTGAACAATATGATTAAAGATTTAACGACTCGTCAAAAACGAGCTCAAAAAATTAATCAACAAGCTGTGGAATTACTTAAACAAGCCGAGGAGTACCACCAAACCTTGGTCAAGGGAGTCGATAGCCTAAATTCGCAACGGAGCAATTTAATAGAGAGTGCTAAAGAAGATGCAAACCGAATTGTGAATGATAGTCAGGCCGAAGCAGACCGCATTATTAAACGTCTACGTAAGTTAGAACATTCCACAGGAAGTTTTAAGGAAAATGATTTAATCGACGCTAAAAGTAAAATTAACGCCCTTCATCAGGATACTAACCTTAAACGTAATAAAGTTTTACGACGCGCTAAAGAAGCTCAAAAATTCCATGAAAATGATGAAGTAGTGGTCTTAACTTATGGACAACGTGGGGAACTTCTTCGGCAAGTTGATAAAAAACATTGGGAAGTCCAAATGGGAATTATGAAAATGAAGGTTGCCGTTGATGAACTGGAAAAAGTTAAACCGGATAAGACGGTCAAGCGACGAGTTCATAACTCAGTTCAAAGAACGGCTTCTGCGGGAGTTAAAACAACCTTAGATTTACGTGGAAAACGTTATGAAGAAGCACTGACTGAAACCGATCGCTACATTGATGCTGCTTTGTTAGCAGGTTATGACGAGGTAACGATTGTTCATGGAAAAGGAACTGGGGCACTTAGAAGTGGGATTACCAAGTATCTTAAGAATAATCGTCGAATTAAAGCTTTTGAATACGCACCTGCGAATGCTGGTGGAAATGGTGCCACGATTGTTCATTTTAAATAATCCTTATAAAATGTAAGCTAATTATTTCATTTGCTACGCAAAGACTGGTATAGTTAACGTAACAAATTGTGAAAGAGGGTAATTAGAATGGTTGAAGCTATTACAGATGCAAATTTTGAAGAAAAAACAAATACTGGCGTAACACTAACTGATTTTTGGGCTACATGGTGTGGACCTTGTCGGATGCAATCACCTGTAGTTGAACAACTTGCTGATGAAATGGGCGATAAAGTTTCATTTTCTAAGATGGATGTTGATCAAAACCCTGAAACAGCAAGAAACTTTGGAATTATGAGTATCCCAACACTCTTGGTAAAAAAAGACGGAGCAGTGGTTGATTCAATCGTGGGATACCATTCTAAAGAACAATTAGCTAAGATTTTAGACCAATACATTTAATTAAATTGAGGTTAAGTAGAAACCAATTTATCAATAATTGGTTTCTTTTTTTATAGAGTTAGGTGGGTAACATGCTCCCTTTTTTTACTGAAATTTAGTATTATGGATGTATGTATAATTTTATTTAGTGGGGGAATTAAAATGGATAATAGTCCAATTGGTTTTATGGATTCAGGCGTCGGTGGTCTGACAGTTGTCAAAACAGCTCAAAAACTGTTACCTAATGAAGAAATTATCTTTATTGGAGATGAAGCAAGAATGCCGTATGGTCCTCGTCCCACAGCAGAAGTCGTTGAATTTTCACGACAGATGGCGTCATTTTTAATAACTAAAAATATTAAGGCGCTAGTGATTGCATGTAATACTGCGACCAACGCGGCGTTAGCGGTTTTACAAGCTGAATTACCCATCCCAGTAATTGGGGTGATTTTACCTGGCGCAATTGCAGCTAATAGGCAAACTAAAAATCAAAAAATTGGAGTTATTGCTACACTAGGCACAATTAAATCTGAGGCTTACCCAAAGGCTTTAGCTGAAATTAATACCAAATTACGCGCTTATCCGGTAGCATGCCAAGAATTTGTAGAAATTGCTGAAAAAAATGAACTTCATACAACGGCAGCTCAAAAAGTTATGAATGAAAAACTAGCTGAGTTTAGGCAAGATCAAATTGATACTTTGATTTTAGGCTGCACTCATTTTCCGCTTTTAGAAGAAGGTATCCAAGCAGCCGTTGGGCCTGATGTTACTTTAGTAGATCCAGGAGTGGAGACCGTTCACCAATTAATTGAAATTTTAACAAAACAAGCGCTTCAACATGCAGAAGGTCCTAAAGCGCAGGATCAATATTATTCAACGGGTAATATTAAGAATTTTGAAGAAATAGCGCGGACATTCTTAAATCAAGATCTAAGAGTTGAAGAAGTTAAAATTGACTAGGAGAAATTAGAATGAATAATGAAATTTTGATTGCCACGAAAAATGATGGAAAATTAAAAGAATTTAAACAAATTTTTGAACAAAAGGGCATTGTTGTAAAATCGCTGAAAGATATTAATGATGACGTTGAAATAGTTGAAAATGGCTTGTCGTTTGAAGAAAATGCCCGTTTAAAAGCAGACGGATACGCTAAATCAATTGGTATTCCAGTCCTTGCCGATGATTCAGGTTTGGAAATCGATGCTTTGAATGGACGCCCAGGAATTTTTTCGGCGCGTTACGCCGGTGATCACAATGATGCAGCTAACAATGCCAAAGTTCTTAGCGAATTGGGTGGCATTCCAGATGAAAAACGTACAGCAACGTTTCATTCAACCGTAGTTGTGCGCAAACCAGATGGAAGTGAGTTAGTGGCAAATGGAAATCTACGAGGACGAATTCTTGCTGTTCCGCGCGGTGACAACGGCTTTGGTTATGATCCTTTATTTTTTGTGGAAGCAAAGAATAAAACTTTAGCTGAAATGACGCGTGAAGAGAAAAATAAAATTAGCCATCGTGCATTAGCAATTGAAGATTTATTAGTAAACTTTGATAAATTCTGGGAATAAATAAAAAAGTATGCCATCAACATTGAACCCGTAGTAGAGTGAATTGGATCTAACTTTGGGTGATTATAAGATGGCATACTTTTTTACTAATTTTGAATTTTAATTTGTTCTTGGGCTAAAGTTCGTAGACAACGATCCAAAATCATAGTTTTCATCGGAGTTTGATAGCCGGCCTTAACCTTGGCAGAGATTTGAACTCCCAGATATCCGTAAGTCTTTTCGACTACAGGAGCGAGAACAATGGGAGTAGCTTTAATTTTATCGGTGTCTTGTTTAATCGAAGCTAGTTGGTCACGCAACAAGTCTTTAGCACGGTCAATTTCAAACGGATCACTGATTCGTAGAAAGATCGAAATAGTTTGACTTCCGCGAGAATGATTTGAAATTGTTGAAATGGAGCGATTCGGCAGGTAATGTAAAGTACCATCAAGTGCTTGAAGTTCAATGGTTCGTAAACCGATTGAAACGACGGTTCCATCGATGGATTGAATCGTAACACTATCACCAACACGTAGTTGGCCTTCAATTAAAATGGTTAGGCCGTTAATAACATCGGACACAATCCCTTGAGTTCCGAGTCCAATTGCAACACTTAAGATTCCAGCACCGGCCAATAAAGTGCCCACTGGTACTCCTAAATTTGATAAAATAGTATAGACGTAAAAGAATAGGACGGAATACTTGAAAATATTTTTAACCACTGCGTAAACGGTTTGTGAACGAGCGGATTGTTTTTCAATTGGATCGTGATGTTGAAAACTATTACGGATGATATGTTTACCAATCCGATTAATAATCCAGAAAATAATGGTGATTAGAACGAGTTGGAAAAAATGTTCCATAAAAGCTACACCAATTTTTTCCCAATCAATATGAGTAAAGCTGGATTTTAATGATGGGAAGCCTGCTGCAATAGTAAGCATGTTTTTCATAAATAAAAATCGTCCTTTCAGTAATAATACTATTCTAACAGAATTTTGTAGCGAATATGTAGGGGTTTTAATTGCACTTAATTATTTGTAATGCTATTCTGTAGTCATAAACGAACAGGAGGGGATCATTTGACAGGAGGCGGAATTGCTGCAATTATTGCTGCAGTAGCATTGCTTATTTTAGTTCTATTCATTGGATTAGTATTAGTGAATGCTTCTAAAACATTATCAGAGATTAATCGTAGTATGGCAGTGATCACACGGGATGTTGATCTTATATCACATGAAGCTGAAGGTATTATGGCAAATGCGAACGAACTTTTAGAAGATGTTAACGGAAAAGTCGCTACCATCGATCCATTGTTCCAAGCGGTTGCTGACTTGAGTGAAAGTACATCGGATTTAAACCAAGCAACTCGTCGTTTAGCTGGTCGGGTAAACCATACTGGAAAAAGCAAGAATATCGGTAAAGTAGCCACAGCCATGAATGTTGGTAAAGGTGCTATGAATATGTATAAGAACCATAAAGTTAAGAATAAATAGGGGGCTATCAGTATGTCAAAGAGTAGTTTTTTACTAGGTGTAATCTTGGGTGGAGCAGCTGCTACTGCAGCAGCAATTAAGTTAACAGATACAACACCTCAACAACTTAAGGAAGCTGCTATTGAGAAATTTGATGATTTCATGGAATCCAATGATTTTGATACAGCTACGCTTAAAGATCGAGCAGTTTCATCTGTAGATGATTTAAAACAACGAGGAATGGAATTAGCTAATCGTGCTAACAATAAATTTAATCCTGATTTAGAAGAGATGGATGAAGATTTAGTTATTGATAACATGGCAGAAGCGACTCCATATGAAAAACCCACTGAGGTATTTATGCCTCACAAAATCCAAGAATAAATAAAAAAAGATGGAAACTAGTAGCTATTGCTAGTTTTCATCTTTTTTATTTTGAAATGGTGATGATTTTACTCGGTAAGCATATTTATTGATTTTTACTTATAAAAGATAAATAATCAGATATGAAAAACGAAAACGTTTTCAAAAAGCTGAGGAGGAAATTATTCATGGCAGAAAAAATTCAAGCAGGAATAGCAATGTTAAAAGTAATTGAATCATGGGGTGTAGACCATATTTACGGTTACCCTGGGGGATCAATTAATTCAACTATGGATTCTTTGCAAAAAGAACAAGACAATATTAAATACATCCAGGTTCGACATGAACAAGTCGGGGCACTTGCAGCAGCAGCTGACGCCAAATTGACTGGTAAAATTGGGGTAGCTTTTGGGTCAGCAGGACCCGGCGCAGTCAACCTACTTAATGGATTGTATGATGCAAAGGAAGACCATGTTCCTGTTTTGGCAATTGTAGGACAAGTCCCACATACCCGAATGAATTATGATTACTTCCAAGAATTCAATGAATCTCCTATGTTCGATGACGTTGCGGTTTACAATCGAATTGTGATGACCCCAGAAAGTTTGCCATATGTAATTGATAAAGCGATTCGTATGGCATATAAAGAAAAGGGAGTAGCGGTAGTTATTATTCCGAATGACTTTGGCTACGTAGAAATCCCAACTGGCAATTATTCTACTGAAAAAACACGTAATCAACCTGAGATTAAACCTCAACCTGATTCTGAATTAGTGCAAGATGCTTGGGATATGATTAAAAATGCTAAATATCCAGTTATTCATTTAGGACAAGGTGCTCGCGGAGCCACCAAAGAAGTTGAGGCATTATCTGAAAAACTTCAAATTCCAATCGTAATTACTGGGTTAGCTAAGGGCGTAATCCCTGATGAATATGAGGGGAATATGGGGCCATTTAACCGAGCGGCTTCTAAGGTTTCTAATGAATTAATTAAGAAAACGGACCTTTTAATTTCAATTGGTGCTAACTTCCCATTTGCAGCAATTGTATATGGAGATCGACCATTTAAGTATATTCAAGTTGATAATGATCAAGCTATTTTTGGGCGCCATCATTCACTTGATTTAGGAATTTGGGCAGATGCTAAATTATTCGTTGAAAAATTGGATGAAATTAGCGAAACCGTTCAACCGCGTCCATTCTACAAAGCAGCTGTGGCTGCCCAAAAAGACTGGCGTAAATACCTAAAGGGCTTGATGAGTCGGACAGATGGACCTCTAGAATACGAACAAGTTTATCAACAAATTAACCGAATTGCAGATGACGACGCCGTATTTTCAATGGATGTTGGGGATAATATTATTAATAGTTTCCGTTTTCTTGATATGAATCCTAAACAAAAAATCTTAACTTCAGCTTTGTTTGCAACTATGGGTTGTGGAATTCCTGGAGCAATGGCTAGCAAGTTAAGCTATCCAGATCGTCAAGTATTCAATATTGCTGGAGATGGGGCGTTCTCAATGGTAATGCAGGATATGATTACCGAAAAACGTTATAACTTACCAATCATTAATATCGTTACATCTAACCGCCATCTAAGTTTTATTAAGTCTGAACAAGATGACGTTCCTCAAGATGAATTCGGGGTAGATTTAACTGATGCTGACTATGCTAAAATTGCTGAAGGAATGGGTGTTAAAGGAATTCGAGTCGATGAAATTAGTCAGCTCGAAAAAGCCTTTGATGATGCTATTGCAGAAGTAAAAGCTGGACATCCGGTGTTAATTGATGCCAATATCACGGATAAACGAGGAATTCCAGTTGAACTTGATTTGGAACAGGACGATACATTGTATACACCTGAATTTCTTAAAGAATGGGATGCAGAAGAATTGAAGCCATTTGATGAATATTTAGCTCAATATTCTGCCGAATAATTAGGCTATATAAAAAGCGCTTCGGCTTAGAACCGAAGTGCTTTTTGATAGAAATATTATAGATATCTAAGTTCTTTTGAAGTATGGGTAAATGGTAGGCAACCATCCTTAGTGATGTGAACACAGTCTTCAATGCGAACACCAGCAACGCCGGGGATATAGATACCAGGTTCGATTGAGAAACACATACCTTCTTGGAGGATTAAATCGTTTCCTTCCATGATGGATGGGAATTCGTGTTCTCCCATACCCATTCCATGTCCTAGGCGATGAATGAAGTATTCACCATAACCGGCCTTATCGATGATGTCACGTGCGACTTTATCTAAACTAGCAGCAGTAATTCCAGGTTTGGCGTAAGCTTGGGCAGTTAATTGAGCTTCTAGACAAACTTTGTAAATATCTTTTTGTTTGTCATTTAAAGTTCCTAAAGCGACCGTTCTAGAAGCATCACTAATATAACCATCATGGATGGTACCTAAGTCGAAAAGTACTAATTCATTATTTTGAATTTGGTTCATGCCAGTTGCACCATGGGGTTCAGCAGCATGAGCGCCCGCTTGAATAAGAGTATCAAAACTCATTTCCATTACACCACGCTTTTTTAAAGCATATTCAAGTTCAGCAGCAACATCAGCTTCAGTTTTACCAGCGGCAACTGCATTGAAACCAACTTCAAAGGCGTAATCAGCCTCTGCACCAGCAGCATTTAATTTTTCGATTTCGTCGGCAGTTTTAATCATACGAAGTTTTTCAAAAACTGGAGTTAAGTTTTGTTCAAATTTAGCATTTGGAAATTCAGAACGAAGTACTTCATAACGATCAAATGTAAGATTATTATTTTCAATTCCCCAGTGAATAGGGTTAGCATTGCGTTCACGAATATATTTAGCAATTAATTGAAAGGGCTTCTCGTGATCTAAATAACCATAAACGGGGTGATTCCATCCAGTATCTTTAATTGCTTCAACTTCTAGTGCAGGAGCAAATAAGAATGGTTCATGATCAGGAAAAACAAATAAAGCTAAAACGCGTTCGATAGGGTCGCTACCAAAACCAGTTAAGTATTTAATACTTTCAAAATTACTAATATATGCAACGTCTAACTTATGATCTGAAACCCATGCTTGGACTTTATCTAATTGTGACATTTAATCTCTTCTTTCTTATATTCGGATAGTTAGATTATAGCACATAGGGAAATAGGTAATAAAATAAAAAAAGGTTGCAAGTATGCTGAAAATTTGATAACGTATTCATGGCAATGAAAACAGAATGAAAACAAATAATATCAATGGAAGAGGTAATATAATATGGCAAAACAAACCATCACAATTTACGATGTTGCTCGAGAAGCGGGCGTTTCAATGGCCACAGTATCACGCGTTGTTAATGGAAATCCTAATGTTAAACCTGTTACAAGAAAAAAGGTTAACGAAGTAATCGAACGTTTGGATTACCATCCCAATGCAGTAGCTCGTGGTCTTGCTAGCAAGAGATCAACTACTATTGGAGTAATTCTACCAGATATTACTCAAATGTTTTTTGCATCGTTAGCACGAGGAATTGATGATATTGCTTCAATGTACAAATACAATATCATTTTAGAAAATTCTGACGAAGATGTTGATAAAAAGGTTGAAGTGCTTGAAAACTTACAAGCTAAGCAAGTAGACGGTATCATTTATATGGGGAATGCCGTTGACGATCGTTTACGAGAAGCGTTTAAAGCAGCTCGTACACCAGTCGTTTTTGCTGGTTCCGTAGATGATAAGAACACTTTGCCTTCTGTAAGTATCGATAATAAGGCTGCAGTATACGAAGCAGTCAATAAACTAATTGATAATAAAAATAAGAAGATTGCTTTTATCTCAGGTCCGCTTTCTGAACCCGTTAATGGTAAATTTAGATTAGAAGGTTATCGTCTTGCTTTAAGTGAAGCTAAAGTTGATTATGACGAAAATCTAGTTTTTGAAACAAGTAATACTTACGAAGATGGAGTTAAGTTAGCATCCGAAATTGCTTCTACAACGGGCGTTACGGCCGCTTTTGTTGCTAATGATAGTTTAGCGGTGGGCTTACTTAACGGCCTTCAAGATCTCGGCGTTAAAGTTCCGGAAGATTTCGAAATTATTTCAAGTAATAATACTAGCTTGACTAAGATGGTTCGTCCACAAATTAGTTCAATTGGTCACCCAATGTACGATACTGGGGCGGTTGCAATGCGTCTTTTAACTAAATTAATGAATAAAGAAGAAGTCGAAGAACGTAATATTACTCTTCCATTTGATATGGTCTTCAGACAATCTACTAAATAAAAGAAAAAATCCACTTCTACATTAGGTAGAAGCGGATTTTTTGTTTAATTATATGTTATAGGAAAAGTCCTTTATACAAAGCAACGGCACAAATACCAGCTAAGATTGGGGCAACAACGGGAACTGATGCGTAACCCCATTGAGATGATCCTTTATGTTTGATTGGGAGCATTGCGTGAACTAAACGGGGACCTAAGTCACGAGCAGGATTCAAAGCTGGACCAGTAGCACCACCAAGTGAAGCAACCAAAGTACCAACTAGAAAACCAAGTGCAATAAATACTGATCCTTTATTAGCCTCGAAATAAGGAGCATGAGTAAAGGCTGTAGCTCCAAAGAAGAGGACGAATGAACCAATAAATTCGTTAGCAAAACCATTCCAAGAGCTATGACTAGCATCAATTGTACTAAACGTACCTAAAATTGATTCAGTATTAGTAGTTAAATCATAATGAGGCTTGTAAGCAAAATAAACTACTAATTGTCCAAAAATAGCACCTAACATTTGGGCAATAATGAAAGGAAGGACCTGAGACCATGAGAACATTCCTGAAACTGCTAAACCAATGGTGAAAGCAGGATTAATTTGAGCTCCAGAAATAGTTCCAAACATTAATGCAGGGACCATTACACCACATCCGTACCCAACTGCGATGACTAACCAATCACTACCGTTACCTTTTGTACCTTTAAGCTCAACGTTAGCAACCGAACCATTACCTAAAAGAACTAAAATTGCTGTACCAAGAAATTCAGCTGCTAACTTGGCAAAAAAACTATATTCCATATTATGTAAAACTCCTTAAAAATAAAATTTACGTAAAACACACTGTTTATGAGTATATCTTATTTGAAAGGCAATATGCAAGGGCGATATGTAAAGCTTTCTTAACATTTCTCAAAAAATAAGAAAATTGGATGAAAACAAGTATAGCAAGTCTTAAGATATCTTGAAGAGTAATGAGAGATTACGGAATAGTGGTAAAATGAAGATATATTATGAGCTTAATGGAGGAGTGGTCCCAATCGAAGAAACAAGGATGACAAGAGAAACGCTTCAGGAAAAAAATCCGACAATTGACAGAAAACCAAGGCTGTTTTGGATAAGAGTCTTGATGATTATTTGTGGGTTATTACTATTTTTAACTTTCTCAGCTAAACAAACCGTCTTTAATGTAAACTATGTTCAAAGTCAGGTGGTTAAATCGAATGCGGCTAGTACAATTAATCAGCAAGTTAATACACAATTGCAACAAGCAGGGATTCAACAGACTAATTTGATCCCTGATAATGTAATTAATGATGAATTGAAGTCAATGATTGGTGAATTTTATGCTGGTGAGGAAGTCAAGTTAGATCAATCAATCATTACGGAAGAAGTTAATGCAAATATTGGCACGTCCGGAATGATACAACAAGGGATAGTTTCGATTATTGTTAATCAAGTTGCTAATATTTTTAATAGCCAGTTGGATACGCAAAAACTAACGCATTATGCGGGACAGGTAGCTAAATTACAAAAGTTGAATCAAATCATGATGGCGATTAGTGCAGTAGGACTGCTGATACTAACATTCTTTGCTTTCATTAAACGACGCGGTCTCAATTTATTAGGTTCCATGATGGTGACGGTTGGGGCATTTGCTACTGTGATTAGTGCCATCGCCTATGTATCAAATGTTCTTAATGATTTGCCAATCCAATATGCTGTAATTAAAGGGATTGTTGAGCAAGCAGGACAAGATATTTTATTACGTGAGTTAACTATGGCACTTGGTATTTTAATATTAGGAATCATTTTATTGGTGTTGTCTTTTGGGGCTAATCAGGTCAATAAAAAAAGAAGTAAAAATCGTTAATGATTTTTACTTCTTTTTTTATTTTAGTCTGACCACATATCATTTAAGACGATGGTTTGTTCACGATCAGGGCCGATTGAAAAGGCGCTAACTGGAACTCCAGTAATTTCTTCAATCTTTTTAAGATAATTTTTAGCATTAGCTGGTAATTCTTCGTAAGTAGTCATTTGAGTAAGATCTTCATCCCAACCTGGAAGAGTTTCATAAATTGGAGTTGAATTTTTAAGTTCTTTTTCTGAAGCAGGATAATACTTAATTACGCCGTGATCAGTTTGATAACCAGTACAGATTTTAAGTTCTTTAAATCCTGAAAGGACATCCAAACAGTTAACAACTAAATCAGTTAGCCCATTAACTTCTGAAACGTATTTCATTAATACGCCATCAAACCATCCAATTCGACGAGGTCGTTTAGTAACGGTACCATATTCATGAGCAATTTCACGGATTCGATCACCGACTTCGTTGATTTGTTCAGTTGGGAATGGGCCTTCACCAACGCGAGAAACGTAAGATTTACATACGCCAATGACGTGTTTAATCTTAGTTACACCAATTCCTGCACCCGTAGCAGCTCCACCGGCAGTTGGATTAGAGGAAGTAACAAAAGGATAAGTACCATGGTCAATATCAAGCATAGTACCTTGAGCTCCTTCAAATAAGACGCGTTTATTATCATTTAAGTTAGTGTGAATTAGGTAGCTTGTATCAGTAATATAGTCCTTAAGGATTTCTCCATATTCAATGTACTGAGCGGTCAATTCCTTTAAGCTTGAAAGTTGATTCCAAAGATCTTCGTCCAGAATGCGTTTCTTTTGTTCAAGGTTAAAAGCAATTTTTTCTTCAAGAGTTTCGTTGTCTAATAGATCAATAGCTCGGATACCAATACGTTGCATCTTGTCCATGTATGCTGGGCCGATACCTTTATTAGTTGTTCCAATTTTTTCGCCATTTTTAGAACGATCACGTTCTTGTTGTTGATCTTGTAAGATGTGATATGGGAAAACGATATGAGCACGATCAGAAATTTTTAAATGATCAGTGTTAACACCTACTCCATTTAATTCTTTAATTTCATCAAGTAGGGTAGCAGGATTAATCACTGTTCCATTACCAATGATACAAATTGAATTAGGAGCAAGAATTCCGGAAGGGATTAAACGAAGAGCTAATTTTTGGTCGTTAACCACAAGTGAGTGACCAGCATTATCTCCACCTGAATAACGCACTGTAACATCAGCACTTTGTCCAAGAAAATCAATAATCTTTCCTTTTCCTTCATCGCCCCATTGGCTTCCTATTACTACTGTAGCTGTCATATTTATTCCTCCATTTTTATCAATACACAACTCTAAAGATGATAACACAGTTTACCAAAAAAATAAAAGGGATAAACCGAATTATACAAAAGGTAATTCTTTTAATGGTTCGTGTTTATTAATACTGAAGATTTTGGTAAAATGGAGAGGTAAATATTTTTAATTCAAAGGAGTAATCAAATGATTGATCGTTATGCAAGACCCGAAATGCAAAAAATTTGGAACCGCCAGTCCCAATTTCAAAGTTGGCTTGACGTTGAAATAGCCGTTGTTAAAGCTTGGAATAAAGATGGAAAGGTTCCTGACCAAGATCTCGAACTAATCGAAAAGAAAGCTAAGTTTGATTTAGATCGAATTGATGAGCTTGAAAGTCAAACGCATCACGATGTAATTGCCTTTACTAGGTCCGTTTCCGAATCTTTAGGCGAAGAGCGAAAATGGATTCATTACGGATTAACCAGTACAGACGTTGTCGATACAGCGCAGTCGCTTCGACTCAAAGCTGCTAACGAAATCATTTCGGCAGATTTAGAAACACTAAAAACAACCTTGAAAGAACTATCAATCAAATATAAAGATTTAATTGCCGTTGGACGGACTCATGGAATTCATGCCGAACCAACTACAATTGGATTAAAATTTTTACGCTGGTATTCAGAAATTAATCGTAATATTGAACGTTTTAATCATGCCCGTAAAAACATCGAAGTTGGCAAGATTAGTGGGGCAGTGGGGACTTTTGCTAACATTACTCCTCAAATTGAAGAATGGGTTTGCCAAATGCTTGGAATTGGGCATCAAGAAATTTCGACTCAAATCCTCCCACGTGATTTACACGCAGAATATTTGAGTGTTTTGGCCTTAATCGCCTCCCAAATTGAAGAAATTGCAACTGAAATTAGACATTTACAGCGTACAGAAGTCAATGAAATGCGAGAAGGATTTGCTAAAGGACAAAAAGGTTCATCAGCGATGCCTCATAAACGTAATCCTATTGGTTCTGAAAATGTTTCAGGACTAAGTCGAGTTGTTCGTGGAGAAATGATGACAGCGTTTGAAAATATGAATTTATGGCATGAACGAGACATTTCTCATTCGTCTGCTGAACGTGTAATTTTACCAGATTCAACAGCTTTAGTTGACTACATTCTTACACGAATGAATCGGATTTTAAATAACTTGGTAGTTAATGAAGATGAAGTTCAAAAAGACCTTGAAATGACTCATGGATTGATTTTTTCTCAACAAGTTATGTTGAAATTGATTGATAAAGGTTGGACCCGCGAGGAAGCCTACGATACAGTTCAGCCAATCGCTATGATGGTATGGAATACTGGGCAACATTTTATGGATTTACTACTTGAAAATGATAAAATTAAGTCAATTCTTGATGATGAAGAAATTCGAGCTATTTTTAACTATCAATACCATCTTAAAAACGTTGATGCAATCTACCAACGGTGTGGTATCGAAGCATAATTTAGATTAAAAGGGATGAGGAATTTTGATGAAAAAATCAAATGAAGCGTTACTTGTAATTGATTATACGAATGATTTTGTGGCATCGAATGGTGCGTTAACTACAGGAGTAGTTGGACAAAAGATTGAATCAGAGATTATCAAGTTGGCGAACCAAGAGCTACGTGAAGACGGTTGGGTGTTTTTGCCAACTGATGTACATGTAGAAGGCGATCCATATCATCCAGAAACTAAGTTATTTCCTGCACACAATCTCAAAGGAACATGGGGACGTGATTTTTACGGGCAGTTGCAGGATTGGTACGATTTAAATAAAGCTAATCAACGAGTGAAAATCCTTGATAAAACTCGTTATAGTGCTTTTGCCGGAACGGACCTAGATATGCAACTAAGAGCTCGTAAAATTGATACAGTACGGCTAGTGGGGGTATGTACGGATATTTGTATCCTTCATACTGCCGTTGATGCATATAATTTAGGCTATCGAATTATTATTAATGAAAAAGGTGTGGCAACCTTTACAGAACATGGTCAAGAATGGGCACTAGAACATTTTAAGAATGCACTAGGTGCTCAGGTCGAATAGGATTAATATAAATGGGAACCGCTGAGAAAATTATTTTTTCAGGGGTTCCTTTTTATGTGGTAGTCAAAAATCAGCCTAATTTATGATAGAATGAAGTATTAAGTCGAATTAAAGCGGAGTTAATAATGAACTTTACGTTAAAAATAATTAGTAGTATTTTTTCAATCCCACCTAACTAGTCTGGGAATTGAAAAATCAAAAATTATAGAAATTATTAAATAAAAGGGGATTTTAAATATGGTAGAAGCAATTAATTTAAAAGCAGGCATGACGTTCATTAAGGATGGTAAATTGATTAAGGTTGTAGAAACTAACCATCATAAACCTGGTAAAGGTAACACAGTGATGCAAATGAAGTTATATGATGTACGAGCAGGTTCAACTGTTCAAACAACTATGCGTCCAACTGAAAAAGTTGAACAAGCTATTCTTGATACTAAAGAAGCTCAATATCTTTATCGTCAAGATGATATGGCTGTTTTCATGGATACTGAAACATACGAACAATATGAATTACCAGTATCAAGTATTGAAAGTGAATTAAAATATCTTTTGGAAAATACAATGGTTAAAATTAGTTTTTATGGTAATGAAGTAATTGGGGTTGATTTACCAACAACGGTTGAATTAAAAGTTGTTGAAACCGCACCATCAATTAAAGGAGCTACAGTTACTGGTTCAGGTAAACCAGCTACAATGGAAACTGGATTAGTAGTTAATGTTCCAGACTTTATCCAAGAAGGCGAAGTTCTAGTAATTAATACTGAAAAAGGAACTTACACAAAACGCGCATAATTGTCTAAAAGGATTGATAGTAGGAATACTATTAATCCTTTTTTTGTCGGCTTTTTTGATAGATGAATGATTCTCTTGGAGCCCAACTGTAAAAAGGAATAATAGATATTTTACCCGATTTAGAAATAAGCATCGCATATCAACAGCGGGTATGTTAGGATAAATTTGTAGTTAGCAAAAACTACGTTTAAGGGCAGTTATAAAATGATTTTACAATCAAGAAAACGAGCACTAAGTGGCGAAGCTAGAATATAAAATACTTATTGACCCCCCAAATCAATGAGTCTAACTCAAAAGCTAGCAATAGCTCAATAATATTACATTGTCCCAAAACTTAATATATTCTACTATCTTTTAATCGGGATAGTCGCCCCCTCGTTAATAAGAAACGTTTCTATTTTTAAGAAGCGTTTTTTATTTTTTTCTTGTCAAAAAGAACATACGTTCGTATAATTGAGAGCGGAGGCAGATTTAATGAATTATGATAAAGAACCCAAGGGTGTTTTTTTAATGATTGATAATAAATCTTTTTATGCCAGCGTTGAAGCAGTTATGCGCGGGCTAAATCCATTAAAAGTTGTTATGGTAGTAATTTCTGAGCAGGAAAATACCAATGGTGGACTAATTTTAGCCACATCACCGATGGCCAAAAAACTTTTTGGATTGAAAGCTAACGTCTCGCGACAAAGGGATTTACCGTGTGATCCAAGAATTATAATGGTCCCACCACGAATGAATCTATATATTAAGCGTAATCTTCAAATTAACGAAATATTTAAACAGTATGTGGCAGAAGAAGATTTATATCCATATTCCATTGATGAATCAATTTTAGATATTACTAAAACCTGGAAACTTTTTGGAGAAACTCCTGAAGAAGTTGCTAAAAAAATTCAACATAAAGTACGTAGGCAGTTAGGCTTGTACACAACAATCGGTGTCGGTGAAAATCCATTGCAAGCTAAACTAGCATTGGATAATTTCGCTAAAAAATCCAATGATTTGATTGGCACAATTACATACAATACAGTAGCCCAAAAAGTATGGATGATTCCTAAGTTGACAGATGTGTGGGGAATTGGAAGACGGACGACCGAGCGTTTGCAAAAACTGGGTATTAACAATATGAATGAGTTAGCACATAGTAATCCATATTTTTTAAAACAAGAGTTTGGAATAATTGGAACTCAATTGTTTGCAACAGCGTGGGGCATTGATCGAACAATTCTAAGTGAAAGGGTAAAACCTAAAGAAAATAGTGTGGGTAATTCTCAAGTGTTACCTAGAAATTATCAGCAGCAATGTGAAATTGAAACTGTAATTAAAGAGATTAGTGAGCAGGTAGCTGCACGGTTACGACATCGGTGTCAACAATGTGGTGAGCTAACGTTAAGTATTGGATTTAGTTACCAGTCTACGATAAATAGTGGGTTTAGCCAGTCATTGAAGGTTATTCCGACTAATAGTAATGTAGAAATTTTTAAATATGCTAAGGAGATTTTCCAAAAGTACTGGAAAGGGCAACCTGTTCGTAATATAGCTATCTTTACTGCTAAATTGAGCTATCAGATTGGTGAACAATTGAATCTATTCGAACCGTTTCCGAGGATTTCCAAACATCAAACTGATCAACTGGTTGACCAGATTAGAGCGGAATATGGCTTTACCGCTTTAGTTTACGCACGTAGCTTAACTAAAGGTGGTACTGCAATCCAGCGGGCCAGCCTAGTAGGTGGACATAATGGGGGGAATGCTTATGAATAAGCAACAAGAATTAACTTTAATTAATCAGCGAATTGAAACACTGTTTAATGTTTCAAAATTTAACACTCAATTTTGGATTGTAATTGTTAATGATATCTATGATCATTCTTATAATATTTTTTTTAGTGAACAACGACGAGGGCAAAGGGAACGTTCTATTCCAATTCATACGCTTGAAAAATATACATTAATAGATCTAGAAGAGATTGTACGCGGGCTTCAGCAACGCTGGAAGTTTACTATAAAATTTATTCAATTTGAAAATCAACTTTGGCCTACTAGTCAAAAAGTTATTCAAAAAAAGAGGCGTAGAGATGAATAATAAAAATAATCAATATGATCCTCAAGTAGTTCAAAACTTTTTTGATAATGTGTATATTGATCGAGGAATGATAAAGTGGCAAGGCTTTTTTCTTTCAGATCATACTGTAGCAATTAAACGTAAGAGAAATGATAACAAAATATTTTATGAGCAAAAAATTCCACCCAGAATGAAACAAGGTGAAATCAGATTAAAAGTTGCTCGGGCATATGAAGAGCAACTATTAGTTGAAATTCAATTAAATGAATGTAACCGTGATTTACTCTTTGAAAATGCAATAAAATCGCGTATTAAAGGATTTAATGAAGATTCTGTATATTTAGGTGATGGAAAGTTTGTTAGCATTTCGATGATGCGTTCGATTAGGTTAGCGAACAATGGAAAAGGGTAAGGTGAGGATTGAATGTAAGCATTGACAAACCCCACTATAATACGTAATATATTAAACGTCTATGAACAGATAAAAAATTGAAATGAAAGAAGGAGTTCGGGTATGTCAGGACATTCAAAGTGGCATAATATTCAAGGTCGTAAAAACGCCCAAGATGCAAAGCGTGGTAAAATTTTCCAACGAATCTCTCGTGAGATTTATGTTGCAGTTAAAGCTGGGGGTCCGGACCCTTCTTCTAACCCTCAATTACGTTTAATGATGGATAAGGCACGCGCAGCAAATATGCCAAAAGACAACATCAAACGTGCCGTTGATAAGGGTAGTGGCGCAGGTGGCGCTAACTACGAAGAAATTACTTATGAAGGATATGGACCAGCTGGTACAGCTATTATCGTGTCAGCTCTTACAGATAACAAGAATCGTACTGCAGCTGCTGTTCGTTCAGCATTCACTCACCATGGTGGTTCACTAGGGGCTTCAGGTTCAGTTTCTTACATGTTTGATCGTAAGGGTTACATTGTTATTAGTCGTGAAGACCTTGATAAAAATGAAGATGATATGATGGAAGATGCAATTGATGCAGGTGCAGACGATGTACAAACATCAGAAGAGGTATTTGAAATCTATACTGATCCTAAGGAATTTGCTGCTGTTCGTGATGCTCTTGAAGCAAAGGGATATACATTGGCTAATGCTGAATTAACCATGATTCCTGAAAACGAAACAATGGTTCCAGAAGATAAAGTTAAACAATATACAGGTTTAATTGATGAGCTTGAAGATAACGATGATGTTTCAGAAGTTTATGAAGCAGCTACATTACCTGAAGACGCTGAATAATAATTATTAAAGGCAAGGACAATTAAGTTCTTGCTTTTTTTATTTAATCAAGAATTTGAAAATTTAGTATGATAAAATTTACTTATATAACATATAACTGAGGTGGCGTAATGAGTAATAAAGTGGTCGTTCTTGGCAGTCTAAATGTGGATACAATTTTACAAGTTGGACGGTTTCCAGAACCAGGGGAAACATTGGCTTTAAAAGATAAGCAAATGGCCGGTGGTGGAAAAGGAGCCAATCAAGCAATTGCAGCGGCTCGTTCAGGTGCAGAAACTAGTTTTATTGGTAAAGTCGGAACCGATGCGAATGGGCAATTTATGCTTAAACAATTACTTGATAGCGGGGTTTCAACGGAATATGTGGCAACCTCCAAAGTAGCGGATACAGGTCAAGCTTTTGTAATGCTCGAAAATACCGGTGAAAATCGAATTTTAATCTATGGAGGCTCTAATGCTGAGTTAAATGAGGATGATGTCAATAAGGCAGCTGAAAAAATTCAACAAGCTGATTTTATCGTTGCTCAATTGGAAACTCCACTTGAAACAACTAAATATGCCTTCGAAATTGCTAAACAAGCTGGAATCAAAACAATTTTAAATCCTGCTCCTGCAGTTAAAAATTTACCTAAGGAATTAATTCAATTGACGGATGTTATCACGCCCAATGAAACTGAAGCTGAAATTTTAACAGGCGTTACGGTTGTGGACGATGCTTCAATGAAAGAAGCAGCTCAAAGATTACATAAAATGGGAGTCCAGACGGTCATTATTACCCTAGGTAGTAAAGGGGTTTATTATGATGATGGCGACGTGAGCGGCATTGTTCCGGCGTTTAAAGTGCATGCGATTGATACAACAGCAGCTGGAGATACGTTCCTAGGATCTTTTAGTTCGGAATTGAAGCCAGATTTAAGTAACTTAAAAGAAGCCATTATGTATGGCAATAAAGCTTCCTCGCTGGCTGTTCAAAAGATGGGTGCCCAACCATCAATTCCAACACGCAAAGAAGTTCTAAAATAAATAGTCATAACAAAAAAACATGAACCTGAATGGTTCATGTTTTTTTGTTGTCTAAATTTAGCTAATTAAAAAATAAATGTTCTGTTTTTGAGTATATATACGGTGAGGAGGACGTGAGATGAATATAACCAGTAAGCTAAATCAAATCATCCAAGAGTGTCTTGTCAATCGGGATAGTGATTTATTCATTATGCCGCGATTTGATAAATATCAATTATTATATCGAGATGCGGGAGGGTACCGAAAGTCTGCCCAGATTGATAGAGATGAAGCAGAACAAATTATGATGTATATCAAATATCGGGCTGATATGGGGATCAGTGAGCGACGAAGGCCACAAAGTGGGGCGATGACTTGGTTAAACCGCCAGGGAGAATTAGTTAATTTACGAATATCTACGGTGGGCGATTTTTTGGATCGACCTTCGATGGTAATTCGTTTTATATATGTACTAAAGCAAGATGAACATATTTTGGATAGCGAAAGTATGGAAAAAATCCAACTAGCAACTAAGCTTCGAGGATTAATGGTTTTTTCAGGTCCAATGGGCTCCGGAAAAACAACGTTGATTTACGAAGTAGCCCGTAAATTAAGTGAAACCAAGATGGTAATGTCAATTGAAGATCCGGTAGAAATTCGCGAACATAATTTTTTGCAACTGCAAGTTAATGAAAAATCGGGGATGTCTTATCAAGAATTACTGAAAAATGGTTTAAGGAATCGACCAGATGTTTTTATTATTGGCGAAATCCGAGATGGTAAAACTGCAGAAATTGCGATTCAAGCTGCGTTAAGTGGTCATTTAGTTTTAACCACCGTTCACTCTAAAAGTACCCAAGGGGTATGGAATCGAATTGTTGAATTAGGTGTACGAGAAGAGCACTTAAAAGAAGCCTTAACGGCAGTTATCTATCAAAGAATGATTCCTGCTAAGGTTGGTGATTTAAAAATTATGGCAGAAATTAAATCATTCCATCCGGCCCTGAAAGGAACAAAGAAGAAGTGGACAGAACGACTAGAGGAGTGGAAGGAAAGTGGCCAAATTACTAAAGAAGTATTTGAAGATTTCCAATACGGATAGAATCCAATTAAATGATCAAGCGTTTATTTTTTCAACTATGGTTGATTTAATGAAAATGGGCGTTTCGATTCGCAAGAGTGTGGAATTTGTTCGAATTATGCGTCCAGCGATTGCTAAACCCATGGAAAAGGTGATTAATCAGTTGCAGCGTGGTAAATCATTTTCAACAGCTTTTGGTCCGTATGTAAGTACTAATATCTATTATCAATTAGAAATTGCCGATCAACACGGCGGATTAGAGCAAACCTTGGAAACCATCGCTAAAATTTTTACTAGTCAAAGTCAGCAATGTAAGAAGTTAAAGTCATTAATTCAATATCCCGTTTTTTTAATGGCATTCTTGGGAATAACGATGCTAGGGATGCGAATTTATATTATGCCTGAACTGGCTAATTGGAATACGGGGACAGCAAGTGTTCAAAGTCAAGTGATTAAATTGGTAATAATTGGTATGTTATTTGGAATTATAGTAGGAATATTATATTTATGGCTAAAATTTAAAAAGAAAAGTATGGCTAATCAAGTCGCTTTACTATGTAGAATACCAATCTTTGGCCAGTTGTATCAAACATATTGTCATTACTACTTAACAGCAAATTTATCATTTTTTATTAGTAGCGGTATGTCGATGGGAAGTGTTTGTAAGTATTTAAACCTTTTAGATTCCCAGTCTTTACTTCATCAAATTGGCCGACGGGTCGAAAAAAGCATGGCTAGTGGTCAAGATATTAGTTCGGTAATAAAGAAATCGGTTTATTTACCAATTGAGCTAGACTTATTGCTGCGTAAAGGGAGTAAAAAAGAAACATTATCAAAAGAAGTGCATGCATTATCAATGATTAAATACAAAACTTTGATTCAAAAAATTGAACGAATGATTTTAATTGTCCAGCCAATCTTGTTTGGCATAATCGGAATTGTCATTGTTTTGATGTACATGAATCTTTTAATGCCAATGTATAACTCAATGAAGGAAGTGTCAAAATGAAAGCGAAAATAAAAAAAGGTTTTACTTTGATTGAAATGACCATCGTCTTATTTATTATCTCATTATTAATTTTAATTATTCTACCCAATGTCACTAGTCAAAAGAAAAATGCTAGACATATCCAAGGGGATGCGATGACGCAAGTGGTTCAAACTCAAGTAGATTTGTACGAAAATGAATACAACGAGTTGCCTAAGTCCTTAGATGAATTACAGGACAAAGGTTACTTATCTGATAAACAAGTTCAACAGGCTAATCGAAATGGCATTAAGATTAATGATGGACATGCAGTCGGAAGCTAAAGTTAGCTGTTATTTGAAAAAAGCATTTTCACTATTAGAGACGATGATCGTTCTCTTAATAACAAGTGGAACGATCTTAATGGGTTATGGTGGTTTTAAAGGAGCTCAGAGCGCCAATAATGAAAAAATATTTTTTAGAAGATTTGAAATGAGTTGGAAGGATACACAACGTCTAACAGCTTATGATGGATACAAAGCTACGGTAACTTTTCAGAAGAATTTGCATGAGGTAATTTTTTTGTGTTATCGGAATGGTCATAAAATTTCAAAACATCTGGAGTTACCTGAAGGATTGGAGCCGGTTTATGATCGAACCATTAATATTGGCAAAAATGGAACGGTCACACCAATCAATGTGATGCTAGAATCCAATGGAAAAATTAAATATAAGTTATCAGCACAAATGGGTTGGGGAGTTTATGAAATTACCGAAAAATAAACAAGGAACACTGTTATACGAAGGAATCGTTAGTTTATTTTTATTAGGAGGCTTTGGCACAGTTATATTGAATTCATGGCATATGTGGAACGATAAAATAAATAGAGAACAGATTGAACTAAGTTATGAGCGGACAATATTAAATGAAATTAGACAAAAGTTATAAAAAGAGTGGTTTTACATTAATGGAAGCTGTATTAGCAATGATGATAATGTTTTTAATTGTTAATTTAGCAGTACTTTTAATTAAAAGTGCTCAAAATAAGGCTCAACAAAATTTTAATATGAAGATTACAGAGGTGGTCCAAGACTTGGAGTCACCAAAGCATGCTTTTGAATTGGTTGAAGTTAGAAGTGACCAATTAACTCTATATTCCAAAACTGAAGAGAAACGTTATTATCTAGGAAGTTATGTCAATCATGATATGTTGAGATATACACCTGGACATATGCCACTAGTTTTGGGTGTGCAACACGTATTTTTTAAAAAAGAAAGAAATTTAATCCAAATTAAATTAGTTTCAAATGGAAAGAAGAGTATCTCATATGTATATATCCCGCCTCAAAAAAAGCGGTAGTGCAATGATTACGGCGTTATTTGTTTTATCTTTTTTATCTGGAATTAGTCTCTTGATTGGTGAGCAAGCGCGGCAAGTAATACTGAGGTTAAAAGATGAACAACAAATAACCAAGACTAAGATTCTAGCAAATAAGTTTGTGTTAGAGAATAGAAAACAAAAAATAAGGTTTTTAGATGATCCGAAATATGGAACTGTTAAAATAAATGATGATAATAACTTGACTATAAAAGTCCTAAAAGGTAATACTGTAAAGGTTGAATTTAATGAAAGTGGCTATTAGTGAAGAGGAGTTTATAAATGAATACAGAAACTATTGAAAAGATTTATAAAACATTCGAGAAATCAATTGAAATTTTAAAAGAGGAATTGGACGTTGATTTTCTAGATGCATTTATTGAAACAGGTGACAATCTAATTTCTGGTCAAATTCATGTTGAAGACGGGAAGCCTAGCGAAGCAATTATTGGCGAATTAAAAAAAATATATGAAGGTTTTAAGTACAATGATTATAGCCCGGAAGAATTACGAAAAGCTATCCAATTGGTTATGATTCGTGCTAACAAAGAAGAACGAATTCAAGCAAATCATCAATTTACACCGGAAGCAGTTGGAATGCTTTTTAACTACATTATTGAAAATTTAAAAGTTGATTCAAATCAATTAACAATTTTTGATCCCGCTGTAGGTACAGGTAATCTACTATCAACAATTTTAAATTATTTTCAAACTAAACGAATTAATTTTAAAGGAATTGGTGTAGATAATGATGATACGATGCTTTCGATTGCTAGCATGTCATTTACTTTTGAAAGACTAGAGGTGGAGCTCTTCCATCAAGACAGTATTGATGATTTATTTGTAAAGAATGTTGATATTGCGGTATCTGATTTGCCGGTTGGCTATTATCCTATTGACGAACGGACTAAAGGCTTTGAAACGAGAAGCAAGGAGGGACATTCTTTTGTACACCATTTATTAATTGAGCAATCAATGAAGACTATCCGACCGGGAGGGTATGGGGTTTTCCTAGTTCCAAGTAATTTATTTCAAACTCAAGAGGCTAAAAAATTATTATCATTTTTCCACGAAAAAGTTTATTTGCAAGCAATTTTGAATCTGCCTACCAAAATGTTTAAAGATGAACAGGCGCAGAAGTCAATTCTCATTTTACAAAAGGTTGGAGCTAGTGCTAAACAGGCAGAACAAGTTTTATTAGGAGAATTCCCAGAATTCAATAATCAAGAAAAAATGCTTGATTTCTTACAAGATTTTAAGAAATGGGCTCAAAAGAACTTATTTTAGGTTTTACTAATTAAAAAGTTTTATGTATCATTAGACTATTAAAAGTCTAATGATTTTTTAATTTTTGAAACATTTCTGGGGGGAATTGATTATGGAAGAAAATGGTAATAATGAGCTGGCTCGGAATTTAAAGAGCAGGCACGTTCAGTTAATTGCGATTGGAGGAACGATTGGAACGGGGCTTTTCCTTGGGGCAGGAAGTTCTATTCATTTAGCAGGACCGTCAATTCTATTAGCATATATTGTAACTGGATTGGTTTGTTTTTGGCTCATGCGAGCGTTAGGTGAACTACTGTTATCAGATTTAGAATCAACTTCATTTGTAACTTTTGTAACTAAATATTTAGGAAAAAAAGTAGGATTTGTCACGGGATGGACGTATTGGGTTTGCTGGATAACGATTGCAATGGCTGAGATTACGGCAACCGGAATGTACGTTAGGTATTGGTTTCCAAGTGTGCCACAATGGATTCCAGGATTTATTATCCTTATTTTATTAATCGGGCTAAACTTGATCACGGTTGAGGCTTTTGGAGAGACTGAATTTTGGTTTTCAATTATTAAAATTATTGCAATAGTGGCTTTGATTGCCATTGGTTTTATTATGGTACTTTTACACTCTAAAACAAACGTAGGACATGCCGACCTTACTAATTTAATACATTTTGGCGGTATTTTTCCGCAAGGATTGAAAGGCTTTATCCTTTCTTTTCAAATGGTTTTATTCGCATTTGTTGGTATTGAGATGGTAGGGATGACAGCCGCTGAGACTAGAGATCCTAAAAGTGTAATTCCTAAGGCTATTAATGAAATACCAGTGCGAATTGGTATCTTTTATGTTGGCGCGCTATTTTTCTTAATGGCAATCTATCCTTGGAATGAAATTAATCCCAATGGAAGCCCTTTTGTACAAGTCTTTAAGAATATCGGTATCCCAGGAGCAGGTGGAATCATTAACTTTGTGGTCCTAACGGCAGCGGCTTCAGCATGTAATAGTTCACTGTTCACAACTGGACGAATGCTATTCTCATTAACCTATGGAAGTTCAAACAAACTAGGTAAACGACTAGGTACCTTGTCTAAAAGTCAAGTGCCCAAAAATGCGATTTTGTTATCATCGCTAGTGATTGCAGTAGCAGTCATTTTAAATATCTTGATGCCAGAAGGAGTATTTACACTAATTTCTAGTATTGCGACAACCTGTTTCTTGTTTATCTGGGGAACGATTGTCTTAGCTCATTTGAAATATAAAAAAGGTCAAAAGCAGGCTAAAAAAGAATTCAGTATGCCATTTTTCCCAATTAGTAATTATATTGTATTAACTTTCCTAAGTTTCGTGGGCGTTGTATTATTATTGCAAAAGGAAACAGCGATTGCTTTAATTGGATCATTAATTTGGTTCGGTGTAATGTTTACGGTAGCGAAAATTAAGGAAAAAGGGGAGCTAATGGATTGAAATTTTTCACCTCGGATACACACTTTTTTCATAAAGAATTGTTAAAAGATAAAGACTTTGCTCCACGCAATTTTGACAATATCGAAGATATGCATGCAGCAATCATTAAAAATTGGAATGATCGAGTGACCGATCGGGATACAGTGTATCACTTAGGGGATGTGGCTTTGAATTTTGTGAGACCTGAAAAAAGGGCTAACGAACAAATATTCAGATTATTGAATTCTTTAAATGGTCACATTGTTTTAATTAAAGGGAACCATGACGCACGAAGTTTATTCAAATATCTTCAAGCTAATAATTATTTGTTAAATGGACAATCTAAATTTCAATTTCATGATGTGGGTACTATCATTAAGATGAATCATCGCCAATTAATAATGAGTCATTATCCGATAATGTTAGGAATTGTAAAACAGGTAATTAATTTACATGGTCATATCCACCATTACAGCGTAAATATTAAGGAAAATATTAATGTGGGTGTGGATACTCCTGAAAAAGATTATTTAGATTATGCGATTCCATTTGGAGCGCCATTTTCAGAATCTGACATAGAACAAATCATCAATGGTAAGAAAATTGATTTTCAAAAAAGGAAGTAGGCGTTGACCTTTCTTCTTTTTTTATTTAGGATAAGTTTTATATTGATGAGTGGAGAATTTAGATGAGTAAGAAAACAAATGAAGAATTATCTGAAATGAGAAGACCGGTCATTAATAAGGTTAACCGTGTTAGTGATGATGAAATTCTAATCAATGACCATGAATATCGGCTAGAAGTGAACTATCGAGAAGCTTTTAATGAAGAGTTACTTGCAGAACGGTTTGTAGGATTATTTAGTAGGTATGATTTTTTGGTAGGAGATATAGGTTCAGGACAGCTAAGATTGAAGGGGTTTTATGCTGATGATATGTTAGCACCTAGTGAAATGAAGATTAGCAGAGTTCAAGATTACCTAAATGAGTATTGTGGCTTTGGTTGCCCATATTTTATCTTACGGAACATGCAAATTAATGAACGAGCTAAAAATAAGTGGTTGAGAGAGCAAAAGAAACTTACCCCTAGAAAGAAAAACAGTAAGGGGCGTCAACCTAAAAAGACTAAAAAGAGTCGTAAACCAGTATCAAAGAGAAATAACGAGGTTGTGGGGACCGGTAAGAAGAAAAGACAAAAAACATTTACAATCAGGGAGAAGAAATAGATGAAGATTAATAGTTACGGCGGATATTTAATTGATTTAGATGGAACCATTTATCGGGGAAAAGAAAAAATTCCTGCAGCTAAACGCTTTATTGAACGATTGCAAGAACATAATATTCCATTCCTTTTTTTAACTAATAATACAACCAAAACACCAGAAGATGTGGCTAAGAACTTAAGGGACAATCATGATATCAAAGCAGAAGCATCCAATGTATACACGGCCGCTTTGGCTACGGCAGACTATTTGGATGGTATCGCTGATCAAAAACATCGAAAAGTTTATATTATTGGTGAATTAGGACTTAAGCGAGCTATTTTATCAAAAGGTTTTGAGATGGACGAAGATAATCCCGATTATGTTGTTGCTGGGTTAGACTATGACGTTACATATCACAAGTTTGAAATTGCCACGTTAGCGATTAAAAAGGGCGCTAAGTTTATTGGTACGAATGCTGATACCAATTTACCAAATGAACGAGGATTAGTACCTGGTGCGGGTTCTGTGATTGCTTTATTGGAACGTTCTACGCAACAACAAGCCCTATATATAGGTAAACCTGAAACCATTATTATGGAAAAAGCTTTAGCAGTGACTGGATTATCTAAGGATCAAGTAGTTATGGTAGGAGATAATTACATGACCGACATTTCCGCTGGTATTAATTTTGGGATTGATACTTTGCTTGTCTATACGGGAGTTTCAACTAAAGAGCTCGTTGCAAAACAAGACATTAAACCTACTCATGAAGTTGATAGTTTTGATGAATGGCAATAGGATGTTGGAAAAGATTATTATATAGCTTGCTATTGGATATAGCAGGGTTAAGTAGTGCTATTTTTCTGACAATTAATTCTATTTTTTTGTTTAGGTTCACTATCAATGCGCATCTAACTAAACTGGTAGGGATGTCTACAAACAAAATTATGGTTAATTATTACCAATTGATTGCATATCTAGAGCTTCCATGGGTCCATAGATTAAAACTCGATGATTTTCCCTTTTCTGAACATGGTTTAGTTCATATGGCGGAAGTGAAAAATTTATTTATGCTAAATACGATTGTAATGGTATTTTCTATTTGTATGGTAAAAATTCTATATCGTTATATTGCTAAAAATAAGAAGTGGTGGGAATTAATTAGCGGATTACAAAACTCGATGATATTGATCCCTTTAGTAGTCATTTTTATAAGCTTAGATTTTGACCATTGGTTTGTTCTCTTTCATCAGGCATTTTTTAATAACAATTATTGGATTTTTAATCCCGTTACAGACCCAATTATTAATGTTTTAACAGATAACTTTTTTACAATTTGTTTTGTTTTCTTGTTCGGTTTATTGGAGTTATATTTAGCAATTTCATTTTGGGTAGTAAAAAAGCAGGTCAACTAGACCTGCTTTTTTATTTTTGATTTGGCGAAGGAAACAATAGCCGGAATTAGGGAAACCACGATGATTCCGATTACTACGAGCGAGAAATGCTCTTTTACAAATGCAATGTTACCAAAGAAATATCCAGCACTACAGCAAATTGCAACCCAAGCTACATTTCCAATAATATTGTAACGAATGAAATCTTTATAAGGCATATTAGAACCAGCAGCAACAAATGGAGCAAAAGTTCGAATGATTGGCATGAAACGTGCTAAAGTAATTGAGATGTTACCGTGTTTTTCGAAAAAATGCTCAGCCTCAGCCATTTTTTCATCACTAATGAATTTACCAAAGAAACGGTGTTTTCTTAATGCCATACCAACGTGTCTACCTAGATAAAAGTTTAAGGAATCTCCTAATAAAGCGGCTAGGCAGAAAAGCCCGACAAAAATCCAAACGTGTAGTCCGTATTCAGGTTTTGCGGAAAGGGCGGTAGCTGCGAATAAAAGTGAGTCGCCAGGCAAGAAGGGGAGAATTACAGCCCCAGTTTCAATAAAAATAATTGCAAAAAGGAGTAAATAGGTTAAATCTCCGAAACTATTTACAATGGTTACTAAGTGAGAATCAATGTGTAAAACAAAATCAATGAGAACTTGCAAAATATCATTCCTTTCAAATTATGAACGTATCTTATATATTATTACATATTCTAAAGAGTATTTTGTATTTAAAAGAATATTACCGTAAAATTAAGTATTGGAGGTTTTAATTATGTATAGATTAGGAGAAATTGTTTCAACTACTATAGTTGGAATTAAGCCGTATGGCGTGTTCGTGTTGGATCGTAATGGACGAAAAGGCTTAATTCATGTTTCAGAATGTGATGACGGGTATATAAAGAATCTGAGAAACACTTTTTCAATTGGTGAAAAAATAAAAGCAATCGTAATGGAGGATGATGGTGATAAAAAGTTTTCGTTATCAATTCGTTCTTTAAAGGAAACTAAAGGAGATTTACACCAATATCCTAAGCCAAGTAACTTATATGTTGGACATAAGAAATATTGGACCAAAGCACATTATATTAGTGGTTTTAAACCCTTAGAAATCGCCATGGAACAATGGAAAAAAGAGAAATTAAATTAATTTCATAAAATTACTTGACGTTAGGTGTGAAAACTTGGTATTATATTTGAGCGGCATTGATAAGGCGCACATCGATAATTAAAAAACTTGTTAAATGATTTAAAAAAAGTTGTTGACAGTGATTGTTCTCGATGGTATAGTTAAATAGTTGTCAAAAGCGCTAACAACGTTGATGTGACAACGATAGTAGACCTTTGAAAACTGAACAAAATTTTGACAATCAATAGTGTAGGGTCTTACAAATCGCAAGATTA